>UMLG01077796.1_pt1 | contig 37545 bp, 49 predicted proteins | sample 1966511 | NCBI WGS metagenome assembly UMLG01 (sample SAMEA4836195, study PRJEB28245) | human gut metagenome | biome: gut microbiome; material: fecal sample | place: Denmark | collected 2008
TTGCCCACACCCACAACCTTTGAAAAGGTCGACCAAACTTTTACAATTGCTTGATAAAACAGTTTCCTAAACCATAATTTACCAAAACTTGTGATAAATAACCGTTTTAACAAAAATTGTTATGGGTATGTATTACTACACCTTAATTTTACGGCATAATTTAGTATTATTTAGATGTAAAAGGTTATTTTGCATTTGATTTAAAATCCGCCTTGTATTAAAAACATAAAAAATATAAGCATATAAAATCAGTGACTTGCTTAGTTAATAGGAGTAGGTGAGGGGTTTTTACTGTATTTTCATATTATAATACAGTTAAAAGCAATGTTTTACGGGAAACAGGCAAAAAGAAAAACCGCATACAAGCCTTAAAAACGGCTTGGTTATGCGGTTTATTTGTGGAGCTGGTGAACGGACTTGAACCGTCGACCTACTGATTACGAAACATTACAAGAATTTGAAAAAGTGCAGTAAACAAGCGTATTTTTATTATACATTGACTAACATCAGACTAACATCATTTTTTGCGGTTCTGCAATCGCAGAGATGTAATCGTTTAGGTCTATAATTTTATTGATTTTCTTAATCTGATTTGTTTGCACTAAATGTGTATAAATATTCAAAGTCGTTTCGGGCTTTGCGTGTCCGAGTTGGTTTTGGACATAAAGTAAATCTTGACCGCAAAAGAACAAGTTTGTAGCAAAAGTATGTCTTAGATAATGTGCGGTGAATCTTTCAATAACAAACGGAACGCCTTTTGGGTCGAACTTACTTTTAGGCTTTCGCTCATATTCGGAAAAATCTCCGTATTTAAGATTGAGGTCTGCCATATAGCTGTCCCACAGTTCTCGCCACGCTGTTGTTGAGAAGAACTCCCCTTTTGTTGTAAGTACAACAAAGTCGGATTGTTTATGGTTCTTTTGATTTTTCAGAAAATCCACAAGGGTGTGGGGAATATTGACCGTTCGTATGCCAGCCTTTGACTTTGCGCCTTGCACAATGTGCGGAGTTCCTGTCATTACAAGTTTTTGATGAACACTAATTTGAGCATTTTCAAGGTCAATGTCATACCATTGCAACGCAAGGCATTCACTTAATCTTAAACCAGACAGCATCATGATCATAGCAGGAAGTTGTGCTCTGTGTGGCATTTCCATAACCCACCGCTGTTCTTGCTCGGTCAATGCCCTGCGCTCGCTTACAGGTGCATTTTTCGGTATTCTGACATATGTTAATGGATTGTAGTCAAGTATGCGGTTTTCAACAGCAAAGTCAAACACCTGCCTTGCGGTCATTCTGTAATCACGCAGAGTTTTCTTTGAAGTCGGTTTGCCTGTATGTGGATTTCGTGCGAAATAGTCATTTATGATACATTGAAAATCTGCTTTTACAAGTTTGCTGATTGCAACATCGCCTAATACAGAAAACGGTTTAAGGTTTGTTTTATAACTCTTATACTGCTTGTCAGAAGAAAGCAGAGCCTTTTTGTATATCAGCCAATTTTCGCAGAGTTCACTGAACGGCATATTCTCGCTAAGAATATCCATACCTTTGCTGATTTTTAGCTTGATTTCATTTGCTTTGCGTGTAACCTCAGCTTGCGTTTTGCCAAATACAGACTTATACATAGCTTTGCCGTTTTCATCTCGTCCGATATAGATATTTTTTTGATATCTGCCGTCTTTACGCTTTTTCATTTTATAACACTCCTTTTGTTTTAAAAAAGGGTGCAAAAATCCCTTGTGTTTTTATTCGATAAACTTGCAAAACACAAGGGAGTATGGTACAATTATATTGCTGTTTAAGTACCGTTGCACCCTGTGTAATGGTTTCCGCTCTATCCTGTTGGCGCAGGGTAGGGCGGATTTTTTTATTCTAATAAATGTTACTGTAAAATCCTACGGCTTTAGTTGCTCTTTAATTTTAAGAGATTCACGATACTGTTCAGCCGGAGCAAGTCGAGTAAATTCTACCGTTTTATCGTAATTCTTTTTTACAACTTCTTCTATTTCATCAAGAGTAACATTAAAGAACTCTCGTCTTGTGTTAATCATATTGACTTTTCTATCCTCAAAGGCTTTATGTAAAGCTGCTTCAAGTGAAGGAGCATCGTCGGAAAAAATCATTGCGTGAACATCAAAGTTAAACGGAACAGAAGCGTCCCCAAGCTCATCAACTCGATCCATTGGTTCAAGTCTGCGTGTCATTCCGATTTTATATACATTTTCACCAAATGAACCAACATTTGAAATAATATAAACATAGCCAGCTCTCGCATTTGCTGCTCTATAATCAATATCTTTCATAGATTTATCTATTTCGGAGAGTTCATTAACAATTTGTTCTTTTTTCTTGAGTAATTCAACTCTATCTGCTTCATTTGCAGTTTCAATTTGTTGCTCAATATGTGATAAAGCATTCTGATAATGCGATTGCTCTTTTGCTATCTTTTTACGAGTTTCCTCAATTTCCTTTTGAAGTTTTGCTTCTTCACGCATTCGGGCTCTTATTTCCTTTTGTTCTTCCTTTTCGTCTTGCTTTTTCTTTTTGTATTCAAGTGATAAGCAAAGTTCTTCGTACTTGGCATTAAAATATTGAGTAGTTATTGCAATTCCCATAATGTTACCAAGTTTTGAAATTGCCTCACATGAGCTACGCATTCTTTTTAAAGCGGTATCAAAAGTGTTATACTTAACTTTATCAATAAGCTCATCACACTCGCTGTTGAATGCCCTGAGAAGGAGTTTTTGCATATCTTTGACCATCTTTTTACCTTGGCTTGTGCTTCCGTTTACTGTCCAATTAGTATTACCAGTAACAGCCTGACCGTTTTTTATAAGAGCTTTTTGTGTATCTCGGATTTGTGATAATCTGTTTTTATACAATTCTGAAGAAGCAAAGTCGTATTTAGGAGTATAAAGTCCGAAACTTTGTAACTCAATTTGTTCATCCATACAGATTATTTGAGATTGTTTGTTATTTATAGTGTTATTTAAACCGATAATTTTGTTGTTTAAATTATTGATCTCGTTATTTTTTTGCCCAATAACTGCATTTAAGTTATTAATATCATTTTGCAATTTCTGTGTGAGCATAAGTAAATTTTGGGCATTATACATTTCAGGAGTAAATGTGCTTCTAAGCTGATTAAGTTCAGCTTGTAAGCGTTCTACTTCTGACTTATATTGATTACCCTTAAAGGTATCAAGAAATCCCATATCAATTCTCCTTATCAAATAGCATTGGCCTCAAGCTCGTTATGAACAACAGGCTCATAATCATAAAAATGCTCGGATGTAATGTGCTTTAATTCGTGCTTAGCGGCTTTCTGTTGAGTATCATAGCTAAGCAGAATATTAATATATACATTGTAATTGCCGTCCTCATCTAAGACCGTTACGCCTCGTACGGTCAGCGGCAATTCTAAACCTCTAATAAAAATTTCTCCCAAAGCTATTCATCCTTTTTTAATGCTTCAATAATTCTGACTGCTTTTTCCACATCTTCTTTTGTAGCACCCTTAGTAAGACTAAATAACATTCTTAGTTCACTTCTGTTCTTGAGCTCCTCGAGGTATTCTTGGAGTTCAATGTCATCAGTCATTTTTGATGTTTCGTGTTCCTCTGTCAAATCAGATTTAAGAATACCAAAATAGTCAGCCAAAAGTTGCATTTTGTCAACACGAGGGTATTTCTTTCCGTTTGCCCAGTCAGAAACAGTCGAAGCTGTTAAATTCAGATCCGTTACAAGATCCGATTGGGTTTTATTGTTAGTAGTCATATAATAGTTTAAATTCTTTGCAAAAATTTTTTTGTTAAGCTCACTATTATCGCTCATTAGATCACCTACTTTTATGTTATATTTGCATTATACACTAAAAGCGTAAAAAATTCAAGATATTTTTAAAAATATTTCGCTTTTTGCTTGACATTACGCTTTTAGCGTGATATTATATATGTGTACCAAGGAGGTGAGGCAAATGGAATATCCTAAAATCACGTTAAAAGCTGCAAGGGTAAACGCTGGTTTATCTCAAAAAGAAGCAGCTGATATGCTTAATATTAGCAAGGAAACTCTTTCTAACTACGAAAAAGGAACATATTCGCCAAGTTGGGATATGGTGCATAGAATAGGTGAACTGTATAGATTTCCTGTTGACTTTATTTTTTTTGGAAAAGATTTACGCTTAAAGCGTATTACTTGATTTCTGTTATTTATCTTACAATTCAGTATAGCAAATCAGCTGTACAATAAGCAGGACTTAGCCGAACAGCAGAAAACAGCATAGGAAAGGAGTGATATAGTGGAAATAACAGTAAAAGGTACATCAAAAGAAATTGCTGACCTTGTATTGCAAGTACAAAGTCAGCAAACAAAAGTAACGTCAGTTAATATTTCCAATAGTAACGCCGATGATTTGGTCGAAAAATACAACCATAAAATTCATATGAGTGATTGTGTCGGACGATGTTGATCTTATTTTTACATCTTTTAAAATTATGTAACCATCATTACCAACAATTACAGGTTCGGAATCTGTAGAAGAAATATTTTTTAAGTATTCTTCTTTAGTATTATCGCAAATCTCATATAAAACGCCGCACAAAGAATTTTCATCGTCTATTTCCTGCTCAGACGGGACCTTACCTGAAATGATTCCGGCAGAAGTTGTTAATATCAAGTTGTTTTCTTCTAAACCTTCGACTTTCGGAATACAAGACATAGCTATTATTAAGCTTTTCTTAAGTGATGAATGATTCATATTAATTTCACCTCGCTTTCTGTATATGGTTAGTGAATTGGGGTTCACCACTAAATATAGTATAACATAAAAAGGTCGTGAAATCAATGCACATTAAAGAATTTAGTATAATTTTGAGAGAAAACAGAAAACAAAGAGGAATTTCGCAAAGCGAACTCGCTAAAAAAGCAGGCTTTACAAAAAGAGCTATCCAATACTGGGAGAAAGGAGAAAAAAGCATTTCACTTGAAAACGCTGATAAGTTGTTTAAGGCGTTAGGCGTACAGATTACTATTGGAACTCAATAACAACTCGTAATCGAGTTTAATTTTAAGGAGGAAACAAAATGGCAAGTTTAAAACTCATTGACACCAAGGATAAATTCCTGCTCGAGATAGACGGCAAGGAAATTCCGTATGTTACAAGCTATCAGATTACCCGAACAGTAGGCGATGTGGTACTGCTCAAGCTGGCACTCAGCGTTGCAAATGTGGAAAAGGTTGAAATCGTATCAGACAAAATTACAGAGGATAACAGAGGTGTAAGGCAATAAATTTATAAGGAGGGTATATATGCCAAAATCTAAGAAAACAGTAACCAACTGGGACGATGTCCCACTCTACATAGATTTGCCGTTGCTGGCAACCCTTTGGGGGTTCTCGGTTGATTGTTTAAAGAAAAAAGCACAGTCGGGCGTTTTGCCGGCGGCAAAGATGTTCGGTGAGTGGAGAATATCTAAAGAGGACGCAAAGGCTTACTTCGAAAAGGCTTACAACGAAACGCACGAGGGAATAAAAAAAGATGGAAGTAATTATCAACAAATCTAAATCGTATTCGTTTAAGGAGGTTGAAATCGGAGATGTGTTCTCTGATGATTTAGGACGCTTTATGATGAAAGTATCATACGAAACAGCAATATGTTTAGATGATAATATGGTCTATGGCATTAACAGCAACACAAAATGCTATCTGAGGGACTGTGTGATTATAGAGCGTGAACTGCTCGAAAATCTCAAGAAAGGAGCAAACGGATATGAGTAAGCTTGAAAACTTACAAATCTGCATTAAAGACGGCGAGATTGTAGTATTGCAAGGACTTGACACCGTTACGGCTGAAAGGCTTGAGGACATTTTAAACTATGTTGCAGAAGTCAAGGAAAGCCTTGACAGGCACAAACTCAGCAACAGAGCAACAGGCATTAAGCGTGTGGCTCACAATTGCAAGAAGTTTATTAGGTGCTTAAAAGGTGCCTTATCTGATGAGGAGGTGTAACAGATGACAGAAAATGTTTTAGAACGAATGGAAAGGATTGACGGGCAGAGAAAAATCTCTGATTTCATCGTTAAGCAAAAACAAGATTATGAATTTAAAATCAGATATGCAACTATCAGAGCAAGAGAATTTGTAGAAGAATGTGATAAGCGAGAATTAAACTATCATGTTTCCGTTGGCGGTCTTGACAGCATTACACTATTTATCTTTTTAAAATCAATCGGAATCCACGCACCAGGAATCAGCGTCTCTTATCTTGAAGATGTAAGCATTCAAAAAATTCATAAAGAGCTCGGAATAGAAAAATTAAAACCGTCGGTTCGATATGTAGATAGTACAGGGAAAGAACACCGTTGGACTAAGCAAGATATAATTCAGGAGTTTGGATTCCCTGTTTTATCAAAAGAAATAGCGTCAAAAATTGAAACACTTGCAAATCCTACCGAAAAAAACAAAACTGTTCGACACGCTATTGTAACAGGTGAAAGATATGGTTGGGCAAGAGTGCTGGATTATATCAATGTTGACTACAAAGAAGAAAACCGCTGAAGCTTTCGCACAGCTCCAACGGTTTAAGAATATAATATGAAATCAATCAACATTATTATATCCTTAATTTTATAAAAAATCAAGATATAAAGGAGAAAAAAGAATGTCAGTAAAAATATCAGCTTTTGAAATTGAAAATGTTAAGAGAGTAAAGGCGGTTGCTTATGAACCGACCGAAAACGGACTTACCGTGTTGGGCGGTAAAAACGGACAGGGCAAGACGTCTGTTCTTGACGCAATTGCGTGGGCTCTCGGCGGTAATCGTTTCGCTCCGTCTGCTCCGTACCGTGAGGGTTCAACAATTCCGCCACATCTAAAAATCAAGCTCTCAAACGGTATTGTTGTGGAGCGCAGCGGTAAGAACAGCAGCCTTAAAGTAATTGATACCTTAGGCAACAAAGGCGGACAGGCTTTGCTTGACGCATTTGTCAGCAACTTTGCTCTTGACCTGCCGAAGTTTATGAATGCAACAGGCAAGGAAAAAGCTGACACGCTCCTGCAGATTATCGGTGTAGGCAACAGAGTTTACGAGCTCGAAACGCAGGAAACACAGGTGTATAACGAGCGCCGTGCTATCGGTCAGATTGCAGACCAAAAGAAAAAGTTTGCCGCCGAAATGCCCGAGTTTGAGGGCGTGCCGAATGAACCTGTGTCAGCCTCGGAGCTTATCAACAAACAGCAGGAAATTCTTGCACGCAACGGTGAAAATAACCGTCTGAGAGCAGAAAAAGATAACCTTGAAAACCGTGCCAATAATTTGCAGAGCGAAATCAACAGGCTTAACGAGGATTTGAGGAAATACAATTCCGAGCTTACAAAAGTGCTTGCACAGCTTGAACAGAGCAGAAAGACCGTTGCCGAACTGCACGATGAAAGCACGGCAGAGCTTGAAAGAAACATTACCGAGATTGACGAAATCAACCGCAAAGTCAGAGCAAACCTCGATAAAGCAAAAGCTGATGAGGACGCAAAGGAATATTACGGCAAGTACGCCGATATGACGGCACAGCTTGAAAAAATCCGCAAAACAAAATACGACTTGCTCAACAACGCAAATTTGCCCCTTGACGGCTTATCAGTTGAAAAGGGCGAGCTTACATACAACGGTTTTAAGTGGGACAACATGAGCGGTTCGGAACAGCTTCGTGTCGCTACGGCAATTGTTCGCAAGCTTAATCCCGAATGCGGATTTGTCCTGCTTGACAAGCTCGAACAAATGGATACCGACACACTCAAAGACTTTGCAAAATGGCTTGAATCAGAGGGATTGCAGGCTATTGCGACAAGAGTTTCAAACGGCGATGAATGTTCAATAATCATCGAGGACGGCTATATTAAGTCCGAAACAACCGCACCTGCAGCAACACCAACTTGGACAGAAGGAGAGTTTTAATTATGGCTACAAGAACTACAACAGCAAAAACAAATACAAATGAATGCGTAATCAAATGTAATCCGCACAGAGAGCTTGCCTGCGGTTATACCAAAGTCAAGATTATGCCCGAAAATTATTCAAGAATTGTTTTGATTGCAGGTATGACAGGCAAGTCAATACAGGACCTTACAAACGAACTGCTCAATTACGCAATCGACTATGTTGTCATTGATGTTGACGGCAATAAAATCAACTTTTCAGATGTACAGGGGGTAAGATAATGAACATCACAAAAGGTAAAATCAAGTCGGCTCAAAAGGTTGTAATTTACGGTCCCGAAGGTATCGGCAAATCAACTTTTGCTTCGCAGTTTCCGAACCCTCTGTTTATCGACACAGAGGGCAGTACAAAAAACCTTGATGTTGCGAGAATGGATAAACCGACATCGTGGACTATGCTCAAAAGTCAGCTTGAATATATCAAAAACAATCCGACTGTATGCAAAACAGTTGTTATTGATACAATTGACTGGGCGGAACAGCTTTGCATTGACGATATTTGCTCAAAGTACGGCAAAAAAGGTATTGAAGATTTCGGTTACGGAAACGGCTATGTTTATGAAAAAGAGGAGTTCGGCAGATTCCTGAACAGCCTTGAAGATTTGATTGACAGAGGTATCAATGTTGTGCTTACCGCACACGCACAGCTCCGCAAATTTTCACAGCCTGACGAAATCGGCGAGTATGACCGTTGGGAGCTTAAACTCGGCAAAAAGACTGCTTCACAGATTTCTCCGCTTGTAAAAGAATGGGCGGATATGGTGCTTTTCGCTAATTACAAAACTATCGCAGTCGCATCGGATAAAGACGGAAAAAAATATAAAGCTCAAGGTGGCGGCAGAGTGATGTACACACTTCATCACCCTTGTTGGGACGCTAAAAATCGTCACGGACTGCGGGAGGAAATGGAGTTTGATTATTCAGGTATTTCACATATTTTTAATAATAATACAGTTTCAAACCACACTTCCACAGTTACACCTACTCAACCTGAACCGAATGCTTCGACTGTGCCGGCACCTATACCAATTCAGCCTAAGCCACCTGTAGCTGAACCGGTTGTACAACATAAACCGTTATACGAGCCTAATATTCCTGACGATATTCCAAAAGCTCTTGCCGATCTTATGAGAGCAAACGGAGTTGACGAAAGCGAAATCAGACAGGCAGTATTTACACAAGGGCATTATCCTTATGAAACACCGATTAAAAATTATGACCCACGCTTTGTTCAAGGCTGCTTAGTAGGCGCTTGGGATAAAGTCTTTCAGGTAGTAAGCAACAACAGAGATTTACCATTTGAATAAGAAAGGAAGATGAATAATGGATAGAGAATTTGGTTGGAATGACGAAATAACCGAAGAGGGCGGAAATTATGAACCGCTCCCCGAGGGTAATTATGATTTTACAGTAGCAAAGGTTGAGCGTGCTCGCTCACAGGGTAAAGGTAAACTGCCACCCTGCAACATGGCAAAAGTGACTTTTGATGTATGGGGAGCAGATGACAAGAGAGAAATTACAGTTAATTTCGTACTGCACTCATCGCTTGAATGGAAGCTGTCACAGCTCTTTTTGTCCGTGTCAATGAAAAAACACGGCGAACCGCTCCGTATGGACTGGACAGGCATTATCGGCAAGAAAGGTAAATGTCAGGTTATCATCCGCAAATATGTCAAGAATGACGGCACAGAGGGCGTAACAAATGACATCAAGTATTTCTACGCTTATGATGAGCAAGTGACAACTGTATCGCCTATTGTAGCACAGTCTGCACCTCAGCAGTATGTACAGCCTGCAATGCCAAATACTGCGACGCCGAATAACTGGACACCGGGTAGCTTTTAATGCAGTTACGACCGTACCAGAATGAAGCGAAGAATGCCGTTTTCTCCGAATGGGAAAGCGGCAATTTAAAAACATTACTTGTCTTGCCTACAGGCTGCGGCAAGACAATAGTTTTTGCAAAAATCACTGAAGAATGTGTCCGTCGAGGTGACAGGGTGCTGATACTTGCCCACCGTGGAGAATTGCTCGACCAAGCAGCGGACAAAATCAAAAAAGCAACAGGACTTAATTCGTCGGTTGAAAAAGCCGAGCAAAGTTGCATAGGTTCGTGGAACAGGGTTGTTGTAGGCTCTGTACAGACGCTTATGCGTGAGAAAAGGCTGTCAAACTTTGACAGAGATTATTTTAACACAATCATTATTGATGAAGCACATCACTCAATCAGCGATAGCTATCAGCGTGTGCTTGAGCATTTTGACAATGCGAAAGTGTTGGGTGTTACCGCAACACCCGACCGAGGAGATATGAAAAATTTAGGAACAGTATTTGATTCGCTTGCGTATGAATACACACTCCCTAAGGCTATCAAAGAGGGGTATCTGTCACCGATTAAAGCTGTGACAATACCGCTTAAACTTGACCTTTCGGGAGTTGCCACACATGCAGGAGATTTTAAAGCAAGTGATATTGACACGGCACTTGATCCGTATCTTTATCAGATTGCCGAAGAAATGAAAAAATACTGTAAGAACCGTAAAACTGTTGTGTTTTTACCACTTGTAAAAACATCGCAGAAATTTAGAGATATTTTGAACGAAAAAGGCTTTAAAGCTGCAGAGGTAAACGGTAACAGCGATGACAGAGCAGAGATATTGCAGGACTTTGAAAACGATAAATACAATGTCTTGTGTAACTCAATGCTTTTAACCGAGGGTTGGGACTGCCCAAGTGTTGACTGCGTTGTTGTTTTAAGACCTACAAAGGTGCGTGGGCTTTACTGCCAAATGGTCGGCAGAGGTACAAGACTTGCTCCAAACAAGACGGAGCTTTTGCTCCTTGATTTTTTGTGGCATACAGAGCGACACGAACTTTGCAGACCTGCACATCTCATTTGCGACAACGAAGAAGTCGCACAAAAGATGACCGAAAACTTATCAGAACAGGCAGGATGTCCGATTGACATTGAAGAAGCGGAGAAAAAAGCAAGTGAAGATGTTGTTGCTCAGCGTGAAGAGGCGCTTGCAAATCAGCTTGCGGAAATGCGAACACGCAAACGCAAACTTGTAGATCCGCTGCAGTACGAAATGTCAATTCAGGCGCAGGACCTTGCAGGCTATGTTCCTGCATTCGGCTGGGAGTGTTCTCCACCAACAGACAAACAGAAAGCAAAACTTGAAAAGCTCGGAATATTCCCTGATGAAATTCAGAGTGCCGGCAAAGCAAAACTTATTCTTGACAGGCTCGAAAAGCGAAGAATTGAGGGCTTAACCACACCTAAACAAATCCGTATGCTCGAAAGCAGAGGCTTTCAGCATGTGGGCAAGTGGCAGTTTGACGAAGCGTCAGCCTTGATTTCAAGGATTGCCGCAAACGGTTGGAGAACTCCGAAAAACATTAACCCGAAAACATATGTACCGCAAAGCGAGGTGAATACGGTTGGACTTACTTAATGCACTTGAATACATCAATCCATCAGAGCTTGACTACCAAGAATGGGTAAATGTCGGAATGGCACTCAAACAAGAGGGATACAGCGTAAAGGACTGGGACGATTGGAGCCGAGCAGACAGCCGATATCACAACGGTGAGTGTGAAAAGAAATGGCAGAGCTTTAACGGCTCTGCCTCACCGGTTACAGCCGGCACAATAATCCGAATGGCTAAGGACAGAGGGATGACTTTTCGGGAATCGAAAGAGCTTGGTTGGGATGATGAAATTGCTTTTGAACAGGGCAATATCGGAGTAACAGCCTGTGAGGGTGTAAAGTTTCACGAGCCTGCAAACTGGAATCCTGTGAATGAAATTGTAACCTACCTTGAAACCCTCTTTGACAGCTCCGAAAATGTCGGCTATGTAACCGAAACTTGGAAGAAGAACGATAACGGCAAGGTTAAATATCTGCCTACAAAGGGCAGTTGTGACCGTACGGCAGGTGAGCTTATTGCCGCCCTCAACAATTGTGACGGTGATATTTCAAATGTATTCGGCGATTACAAACCCGAGGCAGGAGCGTGGATAAGGTTTAATCCGTTGGACGGTAAGGGTGTTAAAAACGAGAATGTAACCGATTATCGTTACGCTCTGGTGGAATCTGACTGTATGGCTCTTGAAGAACAAAATGCAATCATCAGAGAGCTTGAGCTGCCTGTTGCGGTGCTTGTTTATTCGGGCGGAAAATCAGTCCACGCTATTGTTAAGATTGATGCTGCAAACTATGATGAGTACCGCAAAAGGGTTGATTATCTTTACAATGTATGCCGTAAAAACGGCTTTGAAATCGATAAACAGAACCGCAATCCGTCAAGGTTGAGCCGTATGCCCGGTGTTATCCGCAATGGCAAAAAGCAGTTTATCATTGACACAAACATCGGTAAATCCGATTTTTCCGAGTGGAAAGACTGGGTGGAGAGTATCAACGACGATTTGCCTGACCTCGAAAACCTCGCAGATTTTTTTCAAAATCCTCCCGAACTTGCTCCGCCTCTTATTGACGGTATTTTACGACAAGGACATAAAATGTTGCTTGGTGGCCCTTCAAAGGCCGGCAAATCTTTTGGACTTATTGAATTGTGTGTAGCAATAGCAGAGGGCACGAAATGGTTTGGCTTTCAATGCACGCAAGGAAATATCTTGTATGTAAATCTTGAACTTGACCGTGCTTCCTGTTTTCACAGATTCAAGGATGTATATGAAGCACTGGGACTTGAACCGAAAAATCTCAACAGAATTGATATTTGGAACTTGCGTGGTAAGTCCGTGCCTATGGACAAGCTCGCACCTATGCTTATACGCAGAGCCTTGAAAGGCAATTTTATAGCGGTTGTGATAGACCCAATATACAAGGTAATTACCGGTGACGAGAACAGTGCTGACCAAATGGCACACTTTTGCAACCAGTTTGACAAGGTATGTACAGAAATCGGATGTGCGGTAATCTACTGTCACCATCATTCAAAAGGTTCTCAAGGCGGTAAAAAGTCAATGGATAGAGTTTCGGGTTCGGGGGTTTTTGCTCGTGACCCTGATGCACTTCTTGACCTTACACAGCTTGAAATCGGCGATAATCTAATCAAGCAACAGCAAGACGAAGCAACCTGTGCGATATGCAAAAACTGGATAAGCAGATTTAATAAAAACATTGATGAGTTATGTTCTCAAGATGATTTAGTTACTGCTTCTAAAATGCTTGATATAGCCGAAAATGCTCTTCCTAAGCAGTCATACATGCTAATGCTTAATGATATAGCTAAGTCAAATAAAGATGTACAGGGCCGCACAGCGTGGCGAATAGAGGGCACACTAAGAGAATTTCCAAAATTTGATGCTCTGAATTTGTGGTTTGATTATCCTATACACAGAGCTGATACAACAGGTGTGTTGAAAGACTGCAATTTTGAGGGCGATTATAACATCAAAGGCTCGCCCTACAAAAAGAATTTCAGCAAGAAAAAGAGTGAATCGGAACGCAAGCAGGAACAAAACGATGCCCTCGAAACAGCCTTTAGCGGTGCTGAAGAAAACGGTCAGGCAAATGTAACTGACTTAGCAGAATATATGGGAAAGTCCGAAAAAACGGTCAGACGATACATAAAAGAGCACGGCGGTTTTTGGATAGACGGCGGTGAAGTAGGGCGAAAGGACACGGACAAAGTCGAATAATTTGTCTGTCTGTCCGAGAGACAAAGTCGATAAATTTTATGTCCCTGTCCGTGTCCCTAAGACGGACAAAGTCGATAAAAAATCGAAAATGTCCCTCTCGGACAAAAACAGGGACAAAGTCGATAAATTATCGAGAATGTCCGAGGGACAGACAAAACTATATATACTACGTATATATAAACGGTGTCCGTTCCCTAAAGGTCACAGGGGTGAAGTAGTTGTGCGAAGCTTACGCACAACAACTCCTTCCCCTGACCTGTGACTAAAAGCAAAATTCAAAAATCAAAAGTAACTTTAATGCTTTAAAGGAGTGAAATATTAAAAATGAAATTTTTTATGGCGATGATACCGCCGACCGTAACTGCACAGGAACATAAGGTTATGGTAAAAAACGGCAAACCTGTTTTTTATAATCCGCCCGAGGTGAAACAGGCAAGAGAAAAGCTCACATCACATTTGGCAAAGTTTAAACCGTCAGAACCGTACGAGTCGGCTGTCAGACTGATAACAAAGTGGTGTTTCCCTCGTGGTAAACATCAGGACGGCGAATATCGTGTAACAAAGCCCGACACGGACAATCTGCAAAAAATGTTAAAAGACTGTATGACCGCTCTCGGCTTTTGGTCTGATGACGCACTTGTCGCAAGTGAGATATGCGAAAAGTTTTGGGCAGAGGTTCCGGGCATTTACATCGAGGTGGAAATGCTGTGAATATCTCGGAAGTTAAACGAAACCTTGAACGAAAGGTGCTTTACAACGGCGCAAAATACATTCTGACGGGCTGTATCATCAGACGAGGTATAACAGGTCAATTTTATTATCAGGCTGAAATAAAGGATTTAAACGCTAATTCTGCATTGTTGTATTGCAGACTTTGAAGATTTGGAGGAGATGAAACAATGAAACAACAGGCAATCTGCGAATTATGTATGCAAGCATTTGAAAAAAGAAGTGCAAATCAAAAATACTGCACCGAGTGCGGTGTTGAAATGAGAAAACAACAGCACAGAGAAATTGTCAAAAACAGCAAATTAAGAAAAACAGCCGCACGCAATTACAATAAACCTGATACACTTGAAGAAAAATGCAAGAAAATCAATTTGTATAATAAGCGACACGGAACACACTTAAGCTACGGAGAATATACTGCACTCGAAAGGCTTGGAAGAATTTAAAAGGAGGATATTATGAGAGAAATATTATTCAGAGGTCAAACTCGCAGATATGGCGAAAAAGTCAGAACTTTAAAGGAGTAAAAACAATGCTTAAACCTGCAATATTATACAGAGATGAAATCCTTACAAAACTAATGGAAAACAACTATACAGACAATATGATGTTTTATTCAGGCTGGATAGGAAACTCGTTACCAAACATTGAAGAAAGCAATGACGGTACTCTGTATCAGTATGCCATTGTCGACAAAGGCAACAAGCTAATCGGCTATTTTACATACCAAATTGATTGGTATAATTCCTGCGTTTCTAACTTTGGGCTATTTGCATTTGATAAGAATAATACCACGATTGGATTTGATGTTTACAAGGAACTAAAAAAGATAATCAATGACTATCATATTCACCGAATGGAGTGGAGAATGATAGGCGGAAATCCTGTTGAAAAGCACTATGATAACTATTGTAAACACTATAATGGCAAAAAGTTTGTGTTTACAGACTTCTTTAAGGATAGATGTGGGAAATACCATAACGAAGTTGTTTACGAAATCATATTTAATGAAACAAAAGCAAGCGACAATCCAGAACTGCTGAAAGGAGATAACAATGACTAATTTTGAGAAAATCAAATCAATGAGCGTTGAGGATATGGCGGAAATGTTGCTTGATGAAAGCGAGGTGGAAGAATGACATCAAAAGAGACTATATATAAAGCAATCAATACATACGGTGTGGAAAATCAGATGATAAAGACGGTCGAAGAGTTGTCTGAATTGTCGCAGGCTTTGTGTAAAAGCCTTATAAGATTAAATTATACTAAAGAAAAAATATCACTTGAAGATGATTTGAAATCTGTTGATAATATTTTTGAAGAAATGGCAGATGTTGAAATTATGCTTGAACAATGCAAGATGATGTTTCAATGCGATAAAGAAGTGAATGAATGGAAACAGGAAAAGATTGAGCGGCTTGAAAGAAGACTGGAAGGTGAAAAATAATGACCCTTGACGAATTAAGTTGGACAGTCTTAACAACAGAAAAAGTCGAAAGGACAGAAACTATTACATAAGTGAGGGAATGCTGCTTGCGTACGGCATTGTTGCTGATTATCTTGATGATTTGGAGGTGATAACTTGACGGCTAAAGAGATTAAGGAGATTAACCGAGAGATTTCACGGCTGAGGGCGAAGATAGTACGCATTTCTGCCGAGGCTGACAATACATCGCCTAAGCTGTCTGATTTACCGAGTGCAGGTCAGACCTCGGACAAGGTTGGCAATGCGGTGGTGCAGATTGCAGATATTCAGAGGGAGATACAAAACCTTGAAATCCGCCGAAACGCAGCACTCAACAGTCTATCTCGAGACGATTTTGTGGAGAATTGTTTGTTTATGCACCTTAGTTTGAGATACAGCTGGGCGAAGATAGCAGTTGATACAGGCGGAATAAATACACCGGATAACATAAGAATTATGTGCAACCGCCACCGTTGGTAAAAGTTGTTCGGTTTTTCGGTTTAGGTGCAGTATAATATAAAATGAAGAAATTGATAATAAGAGACATTTTGTAGTTCTCCTTTTTCAAAAATAACGGCAGACCGCTCTCGTTGAGGGCGGTTTTGCTTTTGGGGGGTGGAATTAATGTATAAAGACAAATGCGGTACAGGTTACGAAAATAGCACAAGAGCGATTTTTCAGGGTGCAGGAGAATATGACATCCCGATTATTGAGCCTACAAAAATTACAGAAAACAACTTTATCGGATTTAATGAAGTTTTGAGCAGTAAGCAGAACAACTGCGGTGTGCATTTCTTTTTGGACGATTACCAGTTCCAAAGATTATGGAATACACCCGACAGGTACATTGAGAGGCTACAAAAATTCAATTGTGTGTTATCACCTGATTTTAGCCTTTACGCTGATTATCCGAAAGCGTTGCAGATTTATAACCACTATCGCAAACATTGGATAGGCGCATATTTACAGCTTTATGGTATTGAAGTAATACCAACAATTTGTTGGAGCGACGAAAAGAGTTTTGAATGGTGCTTTGACGGCGAGCCTTGCGGCGGAACAGTCGCCGTGTCGAGTGTCGGCACTCAGAAAAACAAGATTGCCAAAGAACTGTTTTTGAAAGGTTACAAAGATATGATTGAACGCTTACAGCCTGAAACGGTCATCTTCTACGGCAAAGTCCCCGAAGAATGTGTTGGAAACATCATCAACATCAAATCATTTCAGGAAAAATTCAGGAGGTCAGAATAATGGGCGGAAGAGGTTCTTCAAGTGGAATAAGCGATAAAGGTAAAAAGTACGGTACGGAATACAAAGCAGTTGCTCAATTTGGTGAAATAAAAGTAATTCGTATGAATGGTAATACTTCGATAAAAGCTCCTATGGAAACTATGACAAAAAATAGAGTGTATGCTACTCTTGACAAACAGAGCAACATCAAAAGTGTTACTTTTTATGACAACTACGGCGAAAGAATAAAACAAATTGACGTTAAAGGTAGACCTCATAATGGAATGATGCCACATACCCATTTGGGTTATGAACATAATGAAATTGGAGATCGTCAATTGACTGATAAAGAACAGAAATATGTAAGTGTATTATTGAATAAATGGGAAAGAAAAAGAAAACACTTGAATATTTAGAAATTTATTGATATAATATTATAAACGCAGGGGATAGTTTAAATAGGAAAACAGTTTTTACAGATTCCGGTGCAACTCCGGAAACCTGTGTTTAAAGACAGTACAGAAATGTGCTGTCTTTTCTTTTGCTTATTTTTAGAAAGGGCGGTGATACCGTGAAAGACAAATTAAATGCAAGACAGAGGAAGTTTGCGGAATATTATGCGCAGAGCGGTAACACCGTTCAGAGTGCGATACAGGCAGGATATTCAGAAAATTACGCAAACGCAAGAGCGTATGAATTGTTGGAGAATGTTGGAGTTTCAAAATACATCAAAGAGTTATCCGACAAGCTCAAAGATGAACGCATTATGAGTGCTAAAGACAGACAGGTTGCTCTCTCTGACATTGCAAGAAGTGACGAGCAGGACCCGTCAGACCGTATTCGTGCGATTGATACACTCAACAAAATGACTGGTGAATACATTGTCAAGGTTGACGCAAAGGTTGAGCAATCCGAAAAGCTCTCTGATGTGTTCAGACAGTTAGGCGGTGAGGGCTTGAGTGAGTAGCTTTCCTTTGTCGCAAAAGTACATTGACTTCATAAACACAACAAATGTGTCGGCTGAATTTCTTGAGGGCACTACCGCATCGGGCAAGACAACGGTCGGTGCCGGTGTAAAGTTTATGCGAATGGTGTCGCAAAGTTCCAAAAAGATACATGCCATTGCCGCCAAGACAACCGGCAAGGCGGAGGAAACTATCATTCAGCAGGATAACGGTATTCTCGACCTGCACCGTAACGCAGTTTACTGTGGCAACGGCGACAAGGACTACAAGCTCCCGCATATCAAGTTTGAGGGCAAAATTATCTATATTCTCGGCTACAGCAGTCGAGATAAATGGGAAATGGTACTCGGTGCACAATTTGGCTGTGTGTATATTGATGAGATAAACACCGCCGATATTGAGTTTATCCGAGAGATGTCAACCCGAAATGACTATTTGCTTGCAACGCTTAACCCCGATGACCCGTCTTTGCCTGTTTACAAGGAATTTGTGAACCGTTCAAGACCGTTTAAGAAATATGCAAAAGATGTTCCGCCCGAGATTATGACGGAGCTTAACGAAGAACCTGTGCCGGATTGGCGGTATTGGTTCTTTTCTTTTACCGATAATTTAAGCCTTACACCCGAACAGGTTGAAAAGAAAAAAGCCTCTGCTCCAAAAGGAACAAAGCTTTATAAAAACAAAATCTTAGGATTGCGAGGCAGGGCAACAGGGCTTGTATTCTCAAACTTTGAGAGGGCAAGGCACATAAAAACAAAAGAATGGGCAAAGCGGTTTTTAAACTCCGACCGCAAAAGCGAGCATTTTATTCAGTTTACGGCAGGACTTGACACCGCATATTCGCAGAAGTCACCCGACACAATCGCAATGACCTTTTTCGGTATTACAAACAAGGGCAAGTGTATTCAGCTTGACGAGAGGGTGTATAACAATGCCGAACTTCAAACTCCGATTGCTCCGAGTGATACGGTACGAAATTTCATTGATTTTCTTGACCGCAACCGAGAGGAGTGGGGCTTTGCGAGAACTGCTTTTATTGATAATGCGGACCAAGCAACGATTACAGAATATCAAAAGTACAAGCGACAGCACGGCTGCATTTATGACTTCGCAAATGCCTGGAAGAAAACCAAGATTATTGACAGAATTAACCTTGTGCTTGGCTGGCTTGCCACTGACTGTTATTTTGTTCTTGAACATTGTAAAAACACGATTGCCGAGTTTGAGATTTACAGCTGGCGAGAGGATAAAGACAACACACCCGAGGACGGCCACGACCATTGTATAAACAGTGGACAGTATGCGTGGCTGCCGTTTAAAAATATTATTGGAAAAATATTATTGGAAGTGAAATAAATGGGGCTGATAAACAGAATGGCTGATACAATAAGAACAGGATTAAGAAATTTTTTACATATCACTAAAGCGCCCGACAGAACGATAACCGTTGACGAAACGAGCAATCATCAAACCGAATGCTTTACCAACCGCATTTGGTATTGGGGCAGCAGCAGACAGCTTTCACAGCTTTATACACAGCTTGACAGCGACAAAACACGCTTTTGGTCTGCCGAGTGTACCCAGGGGCTGAAAATACGAAAAATCCACACAGGCTTGCCCGCTCTCATTTGCGATACACTCGCCAATATTGTGATTGCAGACTACAACGGTACAGAGGTTACAAGCAAAAATACGACAGCTTATGCCGAACGGTGGGCGGAGATAGAGAAAGAAAACAAACTCGCAGGTGTAATAAAGCAAATGCTCCTTGACCTTTGTGTTGTGGGTGACGGTGCATTAAAAATCAGCTTTGACACGGCTGTATCAGATGTGCCGATTATCGAATGGTATCCTGCCGAAAATATCGACCTTACTTATGTGCGCGGCAGAATCAGAGAGGTTAAGTTTTATACCGATTACACGCAAAATCACCGACATTTCCGTTTTGAGGAAACATACGGTTACGGCTATATTCGTTATGCTTTGTATGATGATAACGGCAGAGAGGTCGATTTACACACAGTTAAGGCACTTGATTGGATAGACAGCAACGGTGTAACCTTTGACACATCGTATATGTGGGCAGTACCGGTTATTTACGGCAAATCGTGCCACAAGGGCAGAGGTGCGGGCATTATCGGCATAAAAACAGACGCTTTCGACAGCTTTGATGAAGTGTGGTCACAGTGGATGGACGCTTTAAGAGCCTGCCGAACAAAGCAGTATGTGCCTGAATGCCTTATCCCTCGAAATCCCGAAACCTGTCAGCCGATATCGCCAAATTCCTTTGACAACCGATTTATTGCAGTAGGAAACGATATGTCGGAAAACGGCAACGGCAATAGGATTTACACCGAAAGTCCGCAGATTCAGCACGAAAGCTATTTAAGTTCATACATCACCGCACTTGACCTTTGTTTACAAGGTGTTATATCTCCGTCAACGCTCGGTATTGATACCAAAAAACTTGATAATGCCGAGGCACAGAGAGAAAAAGAGAAAACAACTCTATATACAAGACAGAACCTTGTTGAGCTCACCGAGAACGCTATGCAGAGCCTTGTAAATGCTGTGCTGAATGCCGACAGTGAGCTTAACGGCAAGGGAATTGTTGACGGAATAGAGGTATCCGTAAACTTTGGTGAGTACGCCAATCCGTCATTTGAAAGTCAGGTTGAAACTGTATCAAAAGCAAGACAGGGCGGTTTGATGTCTGTTGAAACCTCGGTCGAGGAATTGTACGGCGACAGTAAGTCGGACGATTGGAAAGCCGAAGAGGTACAGAGGATAAAAGAAGAACAGGGCATCGCAAGCGAGAAAGAAACCTCGTCATTCGACGATTTGGCAGGACTGACAGATGAGTGATTATGATATCGGAAAAGCCTTTGAAGAAATCGAAAATGAACTTATTGACAGTATGATGCGCAATTTCAGCCGTCACAGGGTGGAAGAAGAAAAAGAGGGCTATAATTGGACCCAATGGCAGGCAGAACAACTAAAGGCGCTTGAGGAGTACCGCAAAACGAACGCCCAAAAATTCGGCAAGCAGTTCAAGAGCATTAACAGCAAGGTTGAAGAGATGATACACACCGCAAGAGCCGACGGCAACGCAGAACAGGAAGTAAAAATCCTCGAGGCTATTAAGAACGGCTTTACACCGAATATGCCCACAGGAGCGAGCACAGGCGAGTTTTTTAAGGTCAATAACCGTAAGCTCAATGCTCTTGTAAAATCGACCACAGACGATTTAAAGAGGGCAGAAACGGCAGTTTTGCGAATGAGCAATGACAAGTATCGCAAGGCAATCTTCAATGCTCAGGTGTACGCAAACACCGGTGCAGGCACTTACGAAAAAGCAGTTGATATGGCTTGTAAAGATATGCTCAACGCAGGGCTTAATTGTGTGGAGTACAAAAACGGTGCAAGACACACGCTTTCAGACTATGCGGATATGGCAATCAAGACGGCGAACAAGAGAGCATATCTAAGAGGTGAAGGTGAAGAAAGAGCGAAGTACGGGCTTTCCCTTGTTGTGGTAAACTCAAGGCAGGGCGGCTGCCCTGATTGTGCAAAATATATCGGCAAGGTGTTTATTGATGATGTGTATTCAAACGGCAAAAAGTCGGACGGTGATTATCCGCTGCTTTCAACCGCCATAGCGGAGGGACTTTTTCACCCACGCTGTAAGGACAGCACAAGCACCTACTACCCTGAACTTGACGATTTGGGCGGACCTCTCTCCGATGACGAGCTTGCAGAGCTTGACCGCCAAAGAGGACTTGAAGTACAGCAACAGCATGCAGAAAAACAAGCCGAACGCTTTGACCGCAGGGCAAAATACAGCCTTGACGAGGATAACAAGAAGTTTGCTAAAGCAAGAGCAGACGAGTGGCACGATAGGGCGGATAGGCTTGAAGAGCAAAACAAAAATTCTGTTCATAAAATATCTGATACTCAAGAGCAAAAGTTTTTGACTGACACAGAAATTGAAAAATCTGACAGCAATACAGAAAATACAAACAGAAGTGTTGAAAATTCCGAAAATAATGATATAATAGAATTTGAAAAGGGTGTTACGCAAGCTGTTCAAGAAAATTTTACCGATGAATTTGAAAAAATGCAGGACAAATTCGGCAAGATAACAACCATTTCAAGAGTTGGAGTGCTTAATTCCAAAACTTCATCAGATTACGGTGCATTTTATGACAATTCAGGAGAACTTTTGCTAAGATTTGCAAACAAGAAAAACGCACTGTCTAAGCATGCACAAAAGGCACAAGAAATGAAAAAATCAGGTGAATGGTCTTCTGCTCACTCTTTGCATACTTTTAGACACGAAATAGGTCATGCAATACAGCTTGAACACAGATTAAATGACCCATTGTGGGATGATAAACTTGAGCAAATAAGTAAAATAATGGATGGTTTAAATGAACCGATAGATATTGATATAAAAAAATATTCGGTATCAAGATATTCCATGACTAACATAGATGATTTTATTTCCGAATGTATTGCTGAGAGTATGACTAAGAAATCAAGAGCTACAGCGAAGGAAGTTGTAAATATAATAATTGGAGTTGATTAAATGACTGACACTTTTGCAAAATTTTACAAGTGGATGACGCCCTTAAAAAACGGATATAGAAGTATTAAGGATGACGCTCCAAACGAAATTAAGAAAGAGGCTAAAAAAGCCGATGAAGAATATTTCAAAAAAACAGGCAGACATATGCTTCAAATCGACTATTAACTAACCGCTCCTTGTGAGCGGTTTTCGCATTAGAAAGGTGTATTTATGGATGAGAATTTTAAGATTATATATGAAATACTTAAGAAATTAGAAAACAGTATGGATATATCTGAATTTGATAACTCAATATTAAGTTACAAATCGTTGGAAATATCTAAACCAAAATGGTGTAGAATAATAAAAATGCTTTTTGACAGCGGATATATAACAGGAGTGAATGTGTGGGAGTCTTATGATTGTTCCTATCCGCAAGTTGAATTGACAAGACCCGAAATCACTTTAAAAGGTCTTGAGTATTTGCGAGAAAACTCTATTATGCAAAGAATGTATAAAGCCGCAAAGGGAATAAAAGAAATTACACCAGGTTTATAAGTTTATTATTAGCACTTAATCAATCGGATTGAGTGCTTTTTTTAATACCAAAAATCAGAAAGGCGGTGACAAAATGAATATGAAAAAGTATCGGAAAAAAGCTGTTGTAGTAGAAGCATATCAAACCGACAAAAAAATCGTTATACATACACTTGAAGGTGATATGACAGCAAGTCCCGGTGATTATATTATTACTGGTGTTAATGGTGAAAAATATCCTTGTAAACCTGACATATTTAGAAAGACTTACGAATTAGTAGAAAAATAAATAATGAGGTGACAAAATGAAAGTAAGAGTAATTACATCGTTCAACGATAAAACCGAGGGGTTTATTAACAGACCGATTAATGAAGTATTTGAATGCTCCGAGCAGAGAGCAAAGGAACTCATTGACGGTGGTTTTGCGACAGAGGTTAAGTCCAACGTTACGGAAAATAAGCCAAACGCTACGGAAAAGCCGAAAAGAAAGACAACAAAAACAGCTTAAAACGCACTTGTGAGTGACTGCACAGGTGCTTTTTTATTGTCCGAAGACGCTAAACTACGGGAGACACCGAGAAAAAACTGAAACAGAGAGACACTCTATAAACTGATCGCGGGAGACACCCGATAACTGAAAGGATTGATAAAATATGGCAGAAAATAACCCAACACCTAACCCAAACGAAACACAGCCGACACCGCAGGGCAACCCTGCACCTGCGTTTGATTATGACAAGCTTGCAAGTCTTATTAACGGCAAGCAGAGCGTGACAGAGGACACGGTTTTAAAGTCGTATTTCAAAGAACAGGGATTGTCGGCAGAGGAAATGAAGCAGGCTATCGGAGCTTTTAAGGAACAGAAAGCCAAGAACACACCCGACATTGCAAAAATGCAGTCGGAAGTTGAATCCGCAAACAACGCAAAGCTCACGGCAGAAGTCAATCAGTCAGCGACCCTCGAAGCCGTAAAACAGGGTGTTGACATTGCAACAGTTCCTTATGTACTCAAAATGGCGGACTTTTCGGCCGTTATAACAGACGGCAAAATCAACACAGAAAAGCTTACAGAGGCGGTTAAGAAAGTGCTTGATGATGTGCCTGCGCTAAAAAAGACCGCCGATAACAGCGCAGGTGTTCGGAAAATCGGCGGTGACGGTAACGGTACATCAGACGGTACTAAACCAAATTCAAGCGTTCCGACAAAGAAATGGAACAGATTTAATATTTAAGAAAGGACAATTTAACTATGGCAAACACAAATAACTATGCAGAGCAGTTCAGCCCGGATTTGCTCGAAATTCTTATGCAGGGCACACTTACTTCACCATTCATCACTTCAAATGTAAAATGGGTGGGTGCAAGAACTTTCCACTTTACACAGATGTCAACAACAGGCTTTAAGAACCACAGCAGAGAGGGAGGTTGGAACAAAGGCAAATATACACAGACAGATGTTCCTTTCACTTGCGAGCACGACAGAGATATTGAGTTCCTTGTGGATAAGGCAGATGTTGACGAAACTAACGCAACCGCAAAGGTTGAGAATATTTCAAAGGTGTTTGAGCAGACACAGGTCGCACCGGAAACCGATGCACTTTTCTTTTCAAAGGTTGCCGCAAAGGCGCAGGCAACAGACGGCTATCATTCAGCTACCAAGTCAACCGAATGGACCAAAGCAAGCGCTTACTCAAAGCTCAAGACTATTCTTTCAGCCGGCAAGCTCCGCAGATACAAGGCAAGAGGCACACTTGTTGCTTATGTAACATCAAACATTATGGATTGCCTTGAGCAGTCAACAGAATTTACGCGTAAGATTGAGCTTACCCAGATTGCCGAGGGCGGTATGGGAATTGAAACAAGAGTAACCGAGATTGACGGCTGCCCTATCATCGAGGTTATTGACGATGAGCGTTTCTATGACAGTTTCAACTTCAATCCTACCAACGGTGGTTTTGAACCTGCCACAGGCGGTCACAAAATCAATGTTCTTGTCGCTTGTGGCGATACCTGCAAGACTGTACCGAAAATTTCAAGTATTTACTTCTTTGCACCGGGGGCACATACAGAGGGTGATGGTTGGCTCTATCAGAACCGTACACTTTCCGATACATTTGTTTTCCCTAACGGCAAAGACGGCAAGATTGACAGTATTTATGTTGATGTTGACACTACGGAGGTTGCGTAATGTATGCCGATTACATTGAACAGCAGGGCGGAGATGAAAACAGCATTATCTCCGCCGCTCACATCGACATTCTGACCTTTAACCGCATTGATTTTGAAAAACTTTCGGAAATGCAGAAGAGAATCATCGGCAGAGTGCATAGCAGACTTACTGCTTTTGAAGAAGAAAATGCCGATATGATTTCTTCCTATCTGAAAAATTACAACATCAACGGTGTGGGTATGGAGTTTGGCGCAAGTTGGAATTTGATGTGCATAAGCGGTGTGGCAATTCCTGCGGACCTCTACTCTCTGCTTAAATCAACAGGGCTTTGTTATCCTGCAATATGAGGTGATATGTTTTGAAATTTCCGCCACTTGTAAAAAAGCAGTTCTGTAAAACTCCTGTTGAGGTGACAATATACGGCGAGGGTGTTTCCGAGGACGGAGCGCCCTTGACCGTGTTTGAATGTAAAAATCTGTATCCCTCCGACAGCCTGTATCCGTCAGCCGTCCTGCACGGCGGCAATTCCTTGTGCAATATGCAGTCTAAAGCCAAAACAGTCTATACCAAAGAACAGAAAATCGTTCAGGTGTCGGCTGTTTTGCTTTTTAGCGGTGACCTTGCACCCGATTGTCCAAATTTAAGCAGCGGCTATGTGGTGCTTGACGGCGAAAAAAGAACCATTGTGCAAGGCATTAAGCACCGCAACCCTGACGGCACAGTGAATTTTACGGAATTGGATGTGATTTAATGAGTTTTTCGGTAACATCAAAAATCAAGCTGAATCTGCCTGTACTAAAACAGCTCGATACAGCACAGCAAACGGCATTGCGCAATACCACAGACGCATTGCTTAGACAGATTAAAAACAGTCAGGTTATGCCTTTTGATACGGGTAATTTGCAGAACGAAAGCACCTTTGCCGATTATGCAAATCTTGCCGAGGGCGAAACAAAAATCGTATCGAGTACACCGTATGCCAGACGGTTGTATTTTCATCCCGAGTATAATTTCAGCCGTGAAAAAAACATTGCTGCCGGCGGCAAGTGGCTTGCACCTTGGCTCAAGGGCGGTGCACGACAAAACTTTTGTCAAAAGGCATTTGCACGATTTTACAAACAGGAGGCAGGACTTTGATTTATTTATCTGACATAAGGGACTTTTTAAAGACTGTCTTTAAAGCAGAGCATTACTACATCGGTAAACTCGATAACAAACAAGATAAGTCCCTCGGTGTGTACTCTCTCAAGCAGTCGGGTGCGCCTGTAAGGGCGATTGGTGACGAGAGTACATACAACACAATCAGCGTGTCTTTACTCTTGCATTGGAACAACAACGCAAATGAAACAGAGCGACAGGCACACAATTTATTTGAAACGCTTTACAGTGTAAAAGATGTTGAAATCAACAAACACACAATTTATATTATTGAACTGCTCACACCCGAGCCTGTCGATGTAGGCACAGACGACAAGGGCGTTTATGAGCAAGTCATTGAAGTTAAATTTTATTATGAAAGGATGTAAATAATCATGGCAGTATCAAGTGGAGTTTATCCATGTTATGAAAATCAGTTTGCGGTAGGTAAGACAGGTACAGACACCGCCACAACTCCAATTGCAAATTGCGAGGAGTTCTCGGTGGCATTTGATAACGGCGTTGAGGAATGGACAGCATTTGAGAACGAGGGTTGGAAGTCAAGACTTATGACAGCCAAGAGCGTTACAATCTCTGTAAAGGGCAAGCGTACAATCGGTGACGCAGGCAACGATGAAATCGCAGAGCTTGCGTTTAAGAACGGCACAGCCGCACAGCTTCCGTTTAAGTGGACTTTCCCGAACGGTGCAAGCGTACTCTTCAAGAATGCGGTTATCTCTGTAACAGCAAACGGCGCAGGCGCAAGCACAGGTGTTGCACCTCTTGAATTTGAGGTTATGTCAAACGGCAAGCCCGAATACACACCTGCAGCCTAAGGAGGTATAAAGAATGTCAAAAATCATTGATATTACAAACAAACTTAATTTTGACGAAAAGCCAAAACTTGTTATCAAAGGCACAGAAATTGAGGTCAACAACGACGCAATTTCTTTTATCAAGGCTATTGCTCTTTTCGACAGCGAGAGCGGTATATCAAGCTCTGACATTTTATCTGCGCTTGAGCTTCTCTTTGACGAGGAGAACAGAGAAAAGATTGCAAAACTTCATCTCTCGTTTGCCGACCTCTCAACTGTTATTAAGACAGCAACAGAGCTTATCGCCGACAATGACAGCGAGGGGGAAATTCAGACCCCGGCTACGACTTAATAGATGATTTCGATTTAATCGTATCGAGTTTTAAGTCAGAGTACGGGGTGAGCATTTACTCCGAAGATTTTAAAAAGATGACTTGGGCGGAGTTCAGCTCTCTGCTGTGTGGCTTGGGAGCTGACACGCCTCTTGCGAGAACGGCTCAAATTCGCCTTGAGAACGATGAAAACGTTTTGAAGAACTTTACATCATCTCAACATAAAATACGCAACAAGTGGCGTTCACGCACAGCAAATAAACGCACGCAGGCTGACATAAACACAGCCTTGCATGACTTTGAAATGATATTTGCAAATATGTAAATGTTGCATACAATTTTGTTTATTTTTATAAAATTCTTGACTTTTGTGTATATTTTTGGTAATATAAAGAAAATGTGAAATAAAGTAACATTTTATTATAAAAGGAGAGATTTTTATGAACAGCAAATTTTACAAAGGTATAACAGTCGTACTATTGATACTTGGTGCAGTCGGAGGAATAGCTTTAGGCGCAGTTTTCCAAAGCGTACATACAAATTTTCTAACTGATACCGTAACCCGCAGTTTTAATTTTACTTTAATGCTTGTATGCTGGGTATCAACAGTATTATTATGCCTGATTTTTGGCGGTATTGCTAAAATACTTGCTTATCTTGAAGAGTTGGGTGCAGGTAAAAATTCAGTGATTACCAAAACAACAGATTGGGAATGCCCTAAATGTCATTGTATGAATAAAGCAGAGGCGACGGAATGTTCTAACTGCCATTTACCGCATAACAGTAACAAACAGCAAAAACCTGTTAGTAATGATAAATGGGAGTGTCCACAATGCCATTGCGTTAATTCTTATAGCAATATAGCAGAATGTCCTAATTGTCATTGGCGACCATAAAAATATGTTGATTGCACTTTAATCTATCCATAATGGATTTTAAATGAGGGTAGTATTCGTTCTTTATTCTGGAATATTGTTCTTTAAATCTATCCATACTGGATTTTAAAGTAATTGATTTAAAAACAATGTAAAAGCCACTCCAAACGGGGTGGCTAAAAATTTTTCAAATTATTTTTAAATAGGTATTGACTTTTGCCCGACAATAATATATAATTATGCCAGACAAAAGAAAGGAGGGCAGTTAGATGTCACCAAGAACAGGCAGACCAACCGATAATCCAAGACCAAACAAAATAAGCATAAGGATAAGTGATAAAGACAAAGCACTGCTTGATAAATATTGTGAACAAGAAAAAGTGAATAAAACAGAAGCAATTAGTCGCGGAATACAAAAGTTGGAAAGCGATATAAAAAAATAGAACATATGGGGTACAGTTTGACGACCAAAACCCAAATGTTCTATCCCGACAGAAGTATCTCTATCTGAAATCTATTATATCATTTAGCGGAACTTCTGTCAAATTAAAATTATGATTATGATAGGAGTTTTTTATTATGGCAAATGTTTTTAAACAGAATTATCAGAATTTGGACAATCTCTATTGCGATTATGTAATGGGTGAAGACTATCGGAATAATGCTCTTGTAAAAGAGGTTAACAAATTGTCCGATTCAGCACTTGAGGACGCTATAAATTTTTTAAAACTCGGTAAAAACCTTGATGCAGAAGACAGTATGATTCAAGGTACTGTTGTACACGAGGAACTTGGCTTTTTGCTCGGCTTTTCTTACGCTATGAAGATTATGCAGGAAAGTGTCAAAAACATTTGATATGAAAGGACTAAATGATATGAAAGCTATGGAATACAAAGGACAGAAAGTTATTACAACTGCAATGCTTGCAGAGGCATACGGAACTGATACAACAAATATCAGAAACAATTTCAAGAGAAATAAAGAAAAGTTCATAGAGGGAAAGCATTATTTCTATTTACAGGGTGACGAACTCAAAGAATTTAAAAAGGTAGTAACCGAAAGTTACTTCCCTAATAATATGGTTACTCGCCTTTACCTCTGGACCGAACGAGGAGCAAATCACCACTGCAAAATTCTTGATACAGACAAGGCGTGGGAGCAGTTTGAAAATCTCGAGGAAACATATTTCAGAGTAAAAGAAGCGGTTAATGCATTTGTTTCTCCGGATACGGTAAAGTATCTTAACGGTGTTGCTAATTATCTGCGTATTCAGCGTGCAATTATGAAAGACAAAGGATGTACACCTCTTGAAATTGCTCAAATGGATAAACTGACTTGCGATACATATGGAATACCTGTTCCGGATTGCCTGTCAGCCCCTAAGGCATACGAACAGCTTGCGATTGCAGGTATAACACAAAAGAAACTTGAAGCAAAGAACTCATAACAACTAAATAAGCTAATTACAGCGTACATCTTCGGGTGTGCGCTGTTTTTATACCACAAGGGTACCGCATTTTGCCGTGCCCTTTAATTTTACAGAAAGGAGTGTGATTATATGATTACTACAGTTGGCGAAATCGGTCTGAAACTTGTGCTTAATTCGTCAGGCTTTTCTAAATCGCTTAATGCAGTGCAGGAGCAGGCAAACAGCGTAAGCAATAAGATGTCTGCTAAGTTAAAAAAACTCGGTACAGCGGTTGTGGCTGCTTTTTCGGTTGCAGCTGTTAAGAATTTCGGTCAGCAGTGCATTGAATCGGCGGCAGATGTTAATGCCGCAAATTCGCAGTTTGAACAAACATTTGGCTCAATGCAGTCACAAGCTGAAAGTGCTATTGCTACGGTATCTAAAAACAGTGGTATTTTGAAAACACGCTTGCAGGGTGTCGGAACAAGCATTTATGCCTTTGCAAAAACTACGGGTATGGACAGTGCAGACGCTCTTAATATGATGCAAGAGGCTTTACAGGTAACAGCCGACAGTGCGGCATATTATGACCGTTCGCTTGAAGATACCGCCGAAAGCCTGAAATCATTCTTGAAAGGAAACTTTGAAAATGATGCCGCACTTGGCTTGTCTTGTACAGAAACAACACGAAACGCAGCGGCAAACAAGTTGTACGGTAAATCGTTTACGGAACTTTCTGAATCACAGAAACAGCTTACTTTACTTGAAATGGTAAAAGACGCAAATAAACTTTCGGGTGCTATGGGACAAGCAAGCAGAGAATCAGACGGTTGGGAAAATGTAACAGGCAACTTAAAAGAGAGTTGGAATCAGTTGCTTGCGGTTGTGGGCAAACCTATTCTTCAAGTAGCAACTAACATTGTACAAAAGTTGTCGTCAGCTATCGCAAAACTTACAGAATACGCAAAAAATGCGGTTAATTCATTATCCGACCTTTTTAATTTCGATGGCAGTAATACTGCAAGTAATATTTCAACTGCGGCTAACGCTGCTCAAGGTTTGAGTGATGAGGCAAGTAACAGTTCCACTGCGCTTGATAATGTAGCAAGCAGTGCAGAAAAAGCCAAACGCAGTATAGCAGGTTTTGACAAACTGAATATTCTTACGAAAGCTGACACAACAGCAACAGATACAACGCAAAGCGGTTCTACTACTGTAAACAACGGCAGTGTTACTTCAACGGTCAGCAAAAAAACTAACAGCTTAACCCAAAGCAAAACGCTTGAAAGTTTTAAAACTGCACTAACAAATATTAAAGGTGTAGTATCTTCAATCGGTACATCGTGGAAAAATGTATGGAATAACGGTACAGGTAAAAAATTCCTTGAAAACATCAATTCTTTGCTTGATACTGCATTCAGCACGATTGGCGACATTGCGGGAGCTTTCAAAAAAGCGTGGGATAAAGCAGGGTTAGGCGACAGCGTTGTACAGTCATTTATCGACAAGTGGAACAGTCTTGTCGAACTTGTAAATACTGTTGGTGACACATTCAGAGAAGTGTGGAATGACGGCAAGGGCGAGAAAATATGGGGTAATATACTTGATATTATTCGCAACTGCAATAATTTCACAGAAACGCTAAGAAACAAGATAAAAGAGGCTTGGGATAAAAACGATACAGGTAAGAAAATATGGGAGAACATTCTCGGTATAGTAGAGGATATAACAGGTTTTCTTGATGATATGTCGCAAATCAGGCTTGAGTGGCTTGAAGACCTAAACCTTGACCCGGTTGCAAAAGCGGTTGAAACACTTAGCGGAGCTTTTCGTGATTTGTCAGAAGCCTGTGGTGATAAGCTAAAACAAGCCTATAAAACTATTCTTTTACCTTTGGCAAAGTGGACTATTGAAAAGGTTGTACCTGATTTGCTTAATGCATTTGCCGGAGCACTTAAAGCTATTTCAGATATTATTAAAAAAATAAGTCCGTCTGTGTTAAAAGCAGTAGCTGGAGGTATCGGTGCTGTTGCCACGGCAGTTATCACATTCAAGACAGGTAAGGCTATTGCGAGTGGTATAAGTGAAGTCACATCAGCAGTTAAAAATATTAGCTCTGTGATTTCAGCTAACCCTCTGCTTGTTATAGCAAGCGCAATAACTGGTATTGTTTTAGCCGTACAGGCTTACAACGATTGCAGGTGGAGCAATTCCGAGGCAAAAAAATTTTGTGATGAGTTGCAGGGTATTTCAGATGATTTGCAGGGTACCTGTGACGGTATTACCGAAAAGGTTGAGAATACTCTTAATACTCTTGACCAAAAATACGCTGAAAACACTTTGATTGATGACTATCAAGAAAAGCTCGAAACTTTGCTTAATAAAGCAGAACTTTCACCCTCAGAAATGGCTCAATTACAAACTATTGTTACCTATTTTGAAGACAATGTTGACGGATTTAAAGATACTTGGGATAGATATGTTGAAATAAGTGATGATAATACAGTGAATCTTAAAGGCGATTTGGGCGAAGTATCTTCGGAACTTAACAATCTCATTAATAATTATCAGAAAGCCGCAAATGCTGCGGCTCTGTCAGCATTACAGCAAGAAAATGCGCTTGAAAAGATTACAGCTAATAAGAATTTATCAGAAGTCAAAGAAACAATGAGTTCAAAAATGAATGAAATTGATTCTGCTTATGCGCAGTTGGAGAAAAAACTCTCCAGCCGTGGTTACACAATGAATGATTTCTTTCAAAGTTACGGTACTATCAACGGTGGTATCAACTTTAGAGAAGAAAGTCAAATGTATGACGATATTAAGGAAATGTGTAATGCTTATGACGATTTGAAAGAGCAGTATAATGAGGCTACCGCAAAAGTTAATGAGCTTACTATGACTAACGATGATTTGATAGATGTTCAAAAAGTCCTGAACGGAGACTATTCTGATGCAGCGGCGGTGCTAATGGCATATAATCAGCAGATGATTTCACAAAATGATATTCTTTCCGCAACGGATGAAAATGGAGAAAAGATTTGGAAGTCACTAAGTGATGTTAAAGTAGCGGCGGAAGATAGCGGTAAAAATACAGTAATCGGTTTAGTCAAAGGTACTCAAACTTATAAAGACGCTCTCGTTAAAAACAGCAACGGACTTGCTAGCACTGTATTAAGCGAATATGACAGTGCAATGGATATACATTCACCTTCAAGAAAAATGTATCGGCGTGGACAATATACAGTTTTAGGTCTTGTCAATGGTTTATCTGATACAAGTATAAAGGTACAGAGTGTCATTACCATGATGTTAAATAATATAAGAAATGCTTTAGAACCTATAAAAACAATCTTTTCAAATGTGTTCACTCCGATTTATGACATTCTAAAAACTCCTCTTAACAATGCACTAACAGGACTTGAAAACTTTATAAACGGCTTTATTTCTGCAATCAATAAAATGTTGTCGGGTGTGGACACGGTTGCAAATTCGATAGGCAAGTTGTTTGGGCAGGAATGGCACGCAGGTCGGCTTAATAAGGTTACCTTGCCAAGGCTCGCCAAAGGCGGACTTGTCAAAGCACCGACACTTGCGGTAGTCGGAGATAACGCAGGAGCTAATTCGGGCAATCCGGAGGTTATTGCGCCTCTTAACAAGCTACAAGGTATGATTAATACTTCTAACGGCGAGGATACGGTAATTCTCGGCGAAATTCTGTCGTATCTTAAAAAGCTGTATGAGATGTTCGTAATATTCAGAAACAACGGCGGTAACTACTATCAGTTTGTCGCTGAAATTAACGGCAATGATATTTTTAACGAAATCGTAAAGCAAAACGAACTTTATAAAAACCGCCATAACGGCAAATCGGCATTTGCGTAAAGGGGGTGCAGTATGTCAAATTATAAAGGTTATTTACTAAAATTCGGAAATACCGAATTTCCTAATAACTATTTCGCTGAATATTCGTCAACACCTGATCAGCGTATGGACAACGATGCCGAGCGTGACGATAACGGCAGTTTACAGCGTTCAACACTGCCGACAGGTAAGACAAGCATTACTTTTTCTACCCACATTCTGCACTTGAACGAGAAAATCAATATGCAGAATATTATTAATTCTGGAATCGTGAACACAGTACAACGCAAATGTTATGTTACCTACTGGAACGATGAAACAAACTCATATGACAGCGGATATTTCTATATTCCCGATATTGAGTTTTCGGTTATGGACGCAAGCAAGACAGACATCCGCTACAACCCGATAAGCATTGAACTTATTGAGTATTAAGGGGGTGCGGTATGATAAATTTAACAGATGAGGTCAAAAAGCAACTGTTGAACGACAGCTTGCAAAGGGAAATAATTATCAGCTTTCCTGACAACGATATTCCCGACATCACGGGCGAGAATATTGTATCTGAAAGTCTTGAACTTACGCAGGCAATCAGTGACGGCAAGGAGTTTAAACTCGGCGGCTGTATTGCAGGTCAGCTTACTGTAAGAGTGATAAATGTTGATACAGAGCTTAACGGCAAACGCATTAAAGTTATAATGAAACAGTCATACAGCAAGGGGCTTTTATTTCCCTCGGATACAGTATTGCCGAGTGCAGATTTATATTGCGGTTATCAGTCTGGAATTATTGAGGTGTCGCTATTCTGCGGTACTGTCAACAGCTCATCAAGACAGAAAAACAGGGCGGTAAAGGAAATTATCGCATATGACGATTTATATCTCGCTTCACAAAAATACGCTTACAACTACTTTACAAGCCTTGCGATTTATTCGCCAAAAATAAGTTTATATGACTTGAGAGTATATCTCTGCAGCAGCTTTTTAAAGGATTATGATTACGAAAACGAATTTACAGGCTTTAATGACAGCAATGAGCTGTCGCTGAAATTGGATCTTGTAAAATCGGTTTTCAATGACAAAACCACGATAGCGGACTTGTTGAGTGCGTACTGCGAACTTAATGCTTGTTTTGCAATTATGAGCGGAGAGGGCAAGATAAAGTTTATTCAAATTTTAAATCCTAAAACCGAGGTCGTTGACAACTACAGCAACCTCGACTTTGAGGAATACACAACACGCAGTATTAATCTTATTAAGTTTAAGTACAACAAGGACAGCTATTTTTCGTACGGTCATACAGAAGAAGAAAAACAAAGTTGGTATATATCGGACAACATAATTACTGCTTGCTGTACAGACATTGCAGGTATTGTTACAAGTTTTAACGATAATAAAGATAACAACTACATCTTTTACAATTTGTATGCTTACAGGCCTTTTAAAGCTGATGTTTACGGTAGGTGGTGGCTCGAATGCGGCGACAAGGTGAGCATAAAAACAGGCTTTACGGACACGGAAACGGTCGACAGTTTTATTCTTGAACGAACGCTGAAAGGCACTAACGGCATGAGAGTAAGGCTGACGGCAGAAGGTACAGAATATTTAGGAAAGGATGAGATAAATGAGTTACAGCAAAATTAATTGGGTTGACGGAGCTGTTCCGGCGCTGAACGCAACAAACTTAAATCGTATGGACGACGGTATCTACAGCAACAGTGTTGATATAGCAGTAATGGGCACTAATATTGAAACACTTAGTCATAGTGTTGTTGAAATCAGAGAAAGCAATAAAAATATCGAAAAGCGTATTGATGACACAAATGCAGCAATCGAAACCGCATCTGCAAAAATGATAGCAAAAGACTCTTTGCTCAATACATCTACAAGCATTAATCTCACATCGCTTGAGGACACAGAACAGACAGCGAACGGAGTTACTATTTCAGTCAAGAACAATAAAATTAGCTTGAGTGGCACATCTACCGCTGCGGTTAATTTTTATCTCAAGCTCAAGCGTGCGGTTACTCTTGAACAAGGCAAAGCGTATTGCTTATCGTTGCAGAATTTTGCTAATATTACAAACAGCGGTTGTGTGTTCTATCCTGCGAACGAGCAGACATCTATTAGCTCATCGTGGCTCTTGTCAGAAGTTAGTGCTTTTAAAAATGCAGCGGCCACTTATACAGCAACAGAAAATGTAACCGTAAATTCGATTAAAGTTGCGGTTGCTACAAATAGACTTGTTGACAACAGTTGTAATCTTCAACTTGAACAGAACAATAAGCGTACAGCTTATTCTAACCCTGACTTAATAAAGTCTAATATTAAACCTGAATTTTACCAAGCTCCGGACCACGCTATGAATTATCTGTATGTTTCAAATGATTATGACGAAGATACAGACGGTTTTGGTGTTACAAAGTTCAACTCTATTCTGTCTGCTAATGATAGCATTTCGGATAATAGCTACCGTAATCGTTACACGATCGTCGTCATGGCAGGTACATACACAGATTTACAAGATAAATACGCAGGCATGTCTGATGTAAAATTAATCGGTTATCGTGGTGTAATGATGAAAGACTATGTTTATTATGAGTCTGAGAACATCTATAACCCAGCTGCAACGGTTATCAAGTGGGACGGTGCGACAGGGTTTGATAAGTCTACATTGAAGTCAGAAGATATAATCAAAAAATGTCCGTTTCATCTCGGCCTCAATGTTCACACACACATTAAAGGGTTCACTTTTGATTGCAAAAATATCCGTTATGCCTTACATCTTGAATCTGGCGGCACAGGCTATGCAACGAAATGGACCGTCGCTAATTGCATATTTAAGTGGGGTGGCAGAGCGGATTGCGTTGATTATTCTGGCAAAACAACGGTTCCAGCGCTCGGATGTGGTCACAGCTTTGGTGAGGTAGGATTGATTGAAAACTGTAAAATTATCCCTACACATTGCACTGTTGGCTATCAGAATCACGAAAATGCTGACAATAGCGATTTTGGATTGTCAATCAAAACAGGTTCAAGTATTACTATTCGCAACTGTGATTTTGGAGGAACTGAAATTCAAGCAAGAACGCTGAAACGTGAATATTCTGACACGCCGAATGTACTTACTGTTGACCGCTGCGTCAATATATCTGAAATTAAGAAATTGTATGCAGCTCCGGCAACGAAATGTGACTGGACAGTTGTTGAAAATCTAAATAAATGAGTAAATAAAGGAGAATGACTATGGCAAACATTACTTGCGTTGATATTTCAGAATTTCAGCAAGGCATTAATTTTAACAAAATGAAAAATGACGGTATAAAAGCTGTCATTATAAGAGCAGGCTACGGCAGAGAAGCAAGTCAGAAAGACAGTATGTTTGAAAGTCATTATCGCAACGCTAAAGCGGCAGGACTTAAAATCGGTGTTTACTGGTACAGCTATGCCGACAGCGTGGACGATGCCGAAAAAGAGGCAAGAGCCTGTCTTGCGTGTATTGGCGGCAAGGCTCTTGATATGCCTGTTTATTATGATATGGAGGACAACTTCCAGACACATCTCAGCAAACCAACTCTGACTGCTATTGCCGAGCATTTTTGCAATACGGTTAAGGCTAACGGCTATAAGGTCGGCGTATATGCCAATCTGAATTGGTTTACCAATTACCTTGACTACAACAGATTAAAAAATAAATACAGCATATGGCTTGCTCAGTATAATGACAGAGCAGAGCTTGACTGCGACATCTGGCAGAACAGTTCAACAGGCAGAGTAAGCGGTTACGGCAAAA
>UMLG01010175.1_pt1 | contig 37274 bp, 38 predicted proteins | sample 1966511 | NCBI WGS metagenome assembly UMLG01 (sample SAMEA4836195, study PRJEB28245) | human gut metagenome | biome: gut microbiome; material: fecal sample | place: Denmark | collected 2008
TTATATTAGTTTCCCTGTTTCTAAGGCCTTTTTTACTTCCTTCAACTATATCTGTCTGCTTTTTCTTACTTCTTTTCCTGCTTTTTTGCTCCTGTCTGGCTTCTGTCATTTTTTGCTTTTCTGTCATCTTCATATTCACCTTCATCATGTCTCATATTATACATTCCGTTGATAAGAGAAAACATCACAAGCGAACTTATGATTGAACTTCCTCCATAGCTTACAAATGGCAGTGTAACACCAGTCATAGGTATAAGCTTTATAGCCCCGCCTACTGTAAGGAACACCTGAAAACCATATGTAACACCCAGTCCGACTGCAACAAGCCTGTAAAACAATGTCTTGCACCTTGATGCAATATTCATCATAAGTATAAGATTATTAAGGCATACTAATAATAATGCAATAGAAAATATCAGTCCGAATTCCTCTGTAATCGCTGAGAACATAAAGTCTTTTTCAGCAACCGGAATTCTGTCTGGCATACCCTGACAAAAGCCGTATCCAAACCACGAACCCATACCTATTGAAAAGAGTGACTGGCACACCTGATAGCCACTGCCATCTATATTACTCCATGGGTCCCTCCACACAACAAATCTCTTTCTTACGTGCGAGAACAGCTTGTAGGCAAGCACTCCTGCCGCACCACCTGCAAGCAGCCCTGCCCCTGTATACATCACATTTTTGGTTGCAATATATAACATGGCAAGATACACAACAAAGAATATAAGCGCCGCACCAAGGTCAGTTGACAGCACAAGAATAATGACATGAAGCGCCGCAAATGCAGTTACTATTGCAGTCTGCCTGAATGTAGTAGCCTTGTTAAACATCGATGCAACAAACATTACATATAAAATCTTAACAAACTCCGCAGGCTGGACAGATACCGGTCCTAAGGTAAGAACAAGATTAGCACCGTATATCTTATTGCCAAGAAGCACCGCCGTAAGAAGCACAAGCCCCGCACCGCAGTACAGCCAGCCCATTTTTCTGAAGCTTTTCACAGTCTTTAAAAGCCACGGAACAATAATCGTAAGTATAGTACCTGCGACAGCGATTACAAACTGCTTGACACATTTATTATAATCAAGCCTTGCTATCATAACAAAGCCTACCGCCATAAGCATGCACATATTGTTGACAAGCAGGCGTGAAGCTTTAGGATAGAATACAACATATATCATTATGACCGCCATAAAGTACACAAGCTGCGCAAAGTACATATAGATATACTTTGTTTCATCATACACAATATACATTATAAGATAACCCATAAAATGTACTGCAATCATTATGATATTCTGTGTTACATATATCTTTCCTCTTTTTTCCTCATTTCTTATAACTGCACCCCTGTATGCAGCAAGCGCATAAAAAGCCATAAGAAATGCCAGTACATACTTAGATAATTCCAAACAAACTGACTGCATATTAGTTTACTCCTCTATAGAAATGACCTTTATAATCTATATCAGATTCTTTATTAAGAATACTTAATATCTCTTCATTTGATTCTTCATCAAACTCATATCTTACAGACCCCAGCGCAATATCAGATAAAGCTTTTTCTTTTGATATATCAAATGTATCCGCCAGTGTGACGGTATAGCAGAAGCTGCACACGCTTTTAACACTGTATTCTTTGCCATTATCCTGCTTTAAAAGTGTCACCCTGCTCTTGTGGTCGCACCTTCCATAAGTTTTCCTTACACACTGCTTTGAAACCATGGCCGGCACTCTTCCATATACAATAAGTTCGCTATTCAGTCCACCAACACTCTTTAACTCTGATGAATTAAGTTCATACGGAAGCGTGTACGCACACATATTAAGACCTGTGCCCTTAACCACACTTTCCAGCTCATTCCTTGAATGAGTATTAAATACATACATTCCGGCATCCATTACTATATCATAACCGCTGTCTTTCCTGGCAGCAAGAAGCCCAAGCTCCTCAAGATTTCTTACAAGAAAGCCCTTTACCATTGATTGCATATTAGAATTCACATAATCAAGAAGCTCACACAGCCTGTTATGCTTTTCTTCTGCAAGTATATAAGGAAGTCCTATATAAAGGCTGGCTCCTGACCCAGCCACCCTGCGGCAGGCATCAGTAAACCTTTCCCTGTCTGTGTAGAATATATCGTAATCTATGTATATTCTTTTCACTGCTTCTATGTCTAGTATGGCATTTATATTTTTTACATTGTAAAGATATACACTTTTATATACCGCAGCATCTGTTAATTCATTATGATAATAAGTATTAGACGGGAACGTCTGTATCGCACTTGTCGTATCGTCTGTTAATGCATCATCCCTGCATGCCACATTACTGCCGGCTTCACAAGACACATCCCTATTGCTTTGTTTTTCTGATAAATCATCACACTCTGCATAAGGCTGTCCAACTGGCACATAACTTCTCTCATATGCACCTGTGAGCTTCATCTTTAACTGCTCTAACGCTTCACGTCTAAGCTTCTTAAGTTCTCCAACCGGCATAAATATATCATCATCAATCATAACATCAACATTAAAAGCCTTAAAGCCCGTCTGCCCCGTCATTGAAAGCTTGTCCTTTATATTCTCCTCAGTTGCCGCCTGCTTAGCTGCCTTTTGTACATTGCCTCCATACACTGTAACATATGTATCTTTAGTGCTTACCGTAAGCTCTGACGGCTCATTCTTTACAGCTTTAAAATACATATCAACAGGAAGCTCCGCAACCCCATCCACATAGTTTTTCTTTACAAACTCTGTAATGTGAGCATTTTTCATTCTGTTTAATATTCTCTTAGGTGCAAGGTCGTACTTTCTTGGAAGATTGACAACCATCGTCTGACCCTTCTTTATATTAACGCCACTCTCAAAGCTGTGCTCCTTGTCTATCTCAAAGACATCCTGCGCATTAATATCAGTAAGCGCCCTAAATGTAACCTTACCCTTAACATTAGAAACAACCATAAGTGCCTGAACCCCCCAGTGGTTAGGGCGTGTAAGTGCCATCATATCCTTACCCTTGCTGTTGTTATAAAAGCCTGTTGTAAATGCACCTCTGTTATATATATCGCATAAATCCTCTATGTCTTTATCAGAAACTCTGTATCCATCCCTGCCGCCAGAGACATACATATCAACATACTTTCTATATATAGATGTAACATATGCAGCATAAGTTACATTTTTCATTCTGCCTTCTATCTTAAGCGAATATACGCCCGCATCTATAATATCAGGAAGTATCTTTATGGCGCACATATCCTTTGGGCTTAATGCATAGCGCTCATCCGCACTGCTTATAAGCTTACCGTCATCATACACCTTATAAGGAAGCCTGCAAGGCTGCGCACATCTTCCCCTGTTTCCGCTTCTGCCGCCATTAAAGCTGCTCATAAGACACTGTCCTGAATAACAGTAACACATAGCGCCGTGAACAAAGCTTTCTATTTCCATATCAGGATAAGCCTTATGAAGTGCCTTTATCTCATCAAGTGTCATTTCCCTTGAGGTTACTATACGTCTTGCCCCGTTATTATACAGAAGTCCTGAGCCATACACGCCAGTCTGTGTCATCTGCGTACTTGCATGTATATCCATATCTGGAAAATGTTTTCTTATAAGCCTCATAACTCCAAGGTCCTGCACTATAACAGCATCTAACCCTTTTTCATAAAATGGTATAAGATAATCTATAAGCTGTCCATCTATCTCACTCTGCTTAAGAAGTGTATTAACTGTAAGATATATGTGTCTTCCATATGTATGTGCATAATCAAGTGCCTCAAACATTTCTTCCTTATTAAGATTACCTGCATATGCCCTTGCGCCGAACATATCACCGCCAAGGTATACTGCATCCGCACCGGCATTAATAACTGCCTTGCATATATCAAGAGAACCTGCCGGAGCTAACACCTCCACACCCTTATTATAATTATTATATTCAGTTTTATTACCGGTACAGGCGTAACTTCTGTCCATCACTTATCCTCACTTTATATACTCTGTATGTAAATATGCTGAAAATGTAAAATAGGACTGTAGGATTTTATTCCCCAGTCCTATTCATATCAGTTGCTTTCTTTGAATCCTCTAGTTCAGTTTCAAGCTTTACTATATTGTTCTGAAGCTCATTTATCCTGTTCTTAAGCTCTTCTACATGCTTATCTGAGGATTCTACTTTAATCTGCTCAGTTATAAGTTCATGCTTAAGATTATATATTTCTTTATCTTTATTTTCTATCTCTAAAGAAAGATTATCTCCAAGCTTCTTAGCCTTAAAGTAATCATCCGCAATATTAAGATACATAATATTAGCACGCACCTCTGCCGACTGTCTTCTAAAGCCGTCATCTTTAGTAAACTCAGCTAACTTATTATTAATATATGTGGCTATCTTCTGAAGATATTCTTCACTTTCATATCCCCCTAAAGTAAATACCTTTCCGCCTATGATTACCTCTGTTGTATTCTTTGATGACATAGCATCCTCCTGACATAATAACCTTATTTCGTGATGTAGCAATACACAAATAACTTTAACATTCACAATACTACACTTAAGTATACAATATCTATTCTTTTAGTTCAATACCTAGATTAGCATATGCTTTTCTTGTAGCAACTCTTCCTCTTGGTGTTCTGTTAAGATATCCGTTCTGTATAAGATATGGCTCATATACATCTTCAAGTGTACCGGAATCTTCACCTATTGATGCAGCAAGCGTTTCTATTCCTACAGGACCTCCGTCAAACTTATTCACTATTGTAGAAAGAATAAGCCTGTCATTTCTGTCAAGTCCTTCCTTATCCACATCTAATAAGTCAAGCGCATAGTCTGCAACATCCTTTGTTATATTGCCATCATACTTAACCTGCGCAAAATCCCTGACTCTCTTTAAAAGACGGTTTGCAAGTCGTGGCGTGCCTCTTGACCTTCTTGCAAGCTCATAAGCGCCCTCTTCATCTATATTGACTCCAAGCACAGCCGCTGACCTTACTATTATCTTCTTTAACTCATCATGCGTATAAAACTCAAGATGATTAACTACGCCAAAACGGTCCCTTAATGGTGCTGAGAGCAGACCTGCCCTTGTTGTCGCACCAACAAGTGTAAATCTTGGAAGCTCTAACCTTATCGACCTTGCCGTTGCACCCTTTCCTATCATTATGTCTATCTCATAATCCTCCATGGCAGGATATAGTACTTCCTCTACCTGTCTGTTAAGTCTGTGTATTTCATCAACAAACAGTATATCACCCTCTGCCAGATTATTAAGTATAGCTGCCATTTCACCCGGTTTCTCTATAGCAGGTCCCGACGTGACCTTTATGTTAACACCCATTTCATTAGCTATAATTCCTGCAAGTGTCGTCTTTCCAAGACCAGGAGGACCATAGAAAAGCACATGGTCAAGTGAATCTCCCCTTTCCTTTGCTGCCTCTATGTACACCTTAAGGTTTCTCTTAACTTTTTCCTGTCCGACATAATCTTCAAGGTGCAAAGGACGCAGTGAACTCTCCATCTTTGCATCTTCTGCCAGAATTTCTGTTGCTATTATTCTTCTTTCCATATCCTTTTCTCACCTCACATTATCCTATGACTACTGCCCTGCAGACAGCCTTGTATACACTAAAGTATAGCCAGTCCTTTGAGCGCTTCCTTTAATATCTGTTCTGAACTCTTATTCTGGATATCTTCTACCTTTTTAACAGCACTGATTGCATCCTTGCTGCCATACCCCAATGATACAAGTGCCTCGACTGCCTCATTCATTATAATTACTGTATTATCCTGCTTTACGCTGTCCTTTTTATTGTTATTGTTGATTGCTCTTTCAAATGCATCTTCAAGCCTTAACTTGTCCTTAAGCTCTATAATAAGCTTCTGTGCTGTCTTAGCACCAACTCCCGGACAGCTCTTTATAAGATTAACATCATCTGATAGCACCGCAAAACGCAGGTCATCTGTGCTTATTGCTGATAATATACCAAGCGCTCCCTTAGGACCTATTCCATTAACATTAAGCAGCAGCTTGAACACTTCAAGCTCATCCTTTGTAAGAAAGCCAAATATCTGCATGGCATCCTCTCTTACGTGAAGATATGTATATATCTTTGCCATATCTCCGACTGGTGGAAGATTATCAAATGTCATACCCGATGTCTTTACATTAAAGCCTATGCCGTTATTTTCTATAACGACAGTATCTCCTGATATCTCTGCAACCTCTCCTATTATATATGAAAGCATAATTATTTCCTATCTGTTAATATTATTCACTGCGCTGCATGCCAAGACAGTGGTTTATAAACTGCTGCGCTGTTCTTCCTGATATTCCGCCATGGCTTAACTCCCACTTGTTAGCCTCTGCCATAAGTTCCTCATCAGTCATATCAAGTCCGCTCTTTCTTGCAAGACCGATAACAATATCATAATATTCCTTATTAGAAGGCTTTGAGTAGCATATCTGACAGCCAAACCTGTTAACAAGTGACATCTTTTCTTCGATTGTATCTGACCTGTGAAGACCATTCGTTGTCTCCATATCATTTCTGTCATTCCAAGTTTCCTTAATAAGATGTCTTCTGTTAGAGGTAGCATATATAAGTATGTTATCAGGCTTTGTTTCAACACCGCCCTCAATAACCGCCTTAAGGAACTTATACTCTATCTCGAATTCCTCAAATGAAAGGTCATCCATATATATGATAAACTTATAGTTTCTATTCTTAATACTTGCAATAACATTAGACAAATCCTTAAACTGGTGCTTGTATATTTCTATCATACGAAGTCCCTGGTCATAATACTGGTTGACAATAGCCTTGATACTTGTAGACTTTCCTGTACCACTGTCACCAAAGAGAAGTGCATTGTTCGCCTTTCTTCCCTGAACAAAGTTCTCCGTATTCTCAACAAGCTTCTTTTTCTGTATTTCATAGCCTATGAGGTCATCGAGAACAACCTTATCCATATTATTGATTGGATGGAATACAAGTCCGTCCTTCTCATCGCTTGATATTCTGAATGCCTTATTAAGACCAAACATACCTACGCCAAATGCCTTATAGAACTCTGTAACCTCATCAAAGAACTCATTTTCATCTTTAGCCCTTGCAAGCTTAGTACTTAATTCTCTTACCTTTTCGCTTACATTTTTATTGTACATAAGTTCTTTTTTAACGATAGCCTTATAATTAGAAATGATTGAAAAGCAGTCTATTCCTAACTTTTCTTCAATCTCACTAAAATCATAATGGAAAAGGTTATAGAATACTTTAAAGTCATTCTTTGCAAATATATTAACACTTCCGTCATTAGCACCAACCTTTTCACATGTGATACTGAATGGGTTTTCATTAGTAATAAGAAAGTATGTAAGATAATTCTGCCAGAGATTATTGTCAAAGCCATAATCTGTGGCCACCTCAAGAATTCTTTTAATCTGTGTATATATATCTGTAATAAGCTCTTCTTTTGATGATAAATCATTATCAAAACGATTGAATATATCAGCCATTGATGATAAAATACTATTGTTGTCAAGATTGCCATACATTATTAATTTAGATATTTCCTTATACATAATTAATTGTTTCCTTTCATTTATTATATTGTTATGTCCAGGCTATATAATTTACCCAGGCTGATGTTTATAATGTCACCCTAAGATTAACATGATAACATATATAATAACATATAATGTATGAATTTTGTCAATTTTTTTAGAATTATTAGTTATTTTAACTATTGACAGTAAACAAACAAATGATATAATCTCTTAAGAACTTTGCAAAAAGTTCGTAAAAGTTTTAACAACTTTTATTTATAATGTTTAGTGAGGATTTCAAATGAAAATCGTATCAGATATCAATGCAGCTATATACATATTATTAACTCTGTTCTACTGTTATCAGGGTATATATATATTAATTGCGTTGATTGGCAAAAAGAAAAAAGAAAATGTAAATGAAGCGGATGCTACCCTTCATAAGTATGCATTCATCATTGCCGCACGTAATGAGAATGCCGTCATCGGTAATCTTATAGATAGTATTAAAAACCAGGATTATCCTAAAGAACTTATCGATGTTATTGTGGTTGCTGATAACTGCACAGATAATACTGCTGAAATATCACGTCAGCATGGCGCTATAGTATATGAACGTTTTAACAATATCCTTGTTGGCAAGGGTTATGCTATGGATTATGTATTCAACAAAATTAAGGATGAACAGGGCGATTACACATGCTATGATGGTTACTTTGTATTTGATGCTGACAATGTTATTGATGTTAACTACGTCAGGGAGATGAACAAGGTATTTGACAGCGGATATAAAGTTGTAACAAGTTACCGTAATTCCAAGAACTATGATACAAACTGGATTACAGCCGGCTATTCTCTCTGGTTTATAAGAGAAGCCAAGTATCTTAACAATCCACGTATGATGATTAAGACAAGCTGCGCAGTATCTGGAACCGGTTATCTTGTTGACAGCTCTATCATCAAGAAAAATGAGGGATGGAAGTGTAATCTTCTTACAGAGGATATTGAGTTTACAGTAACTAATATTCTTGATGGCGAAAAAGTCGGCTACTGTGGCAGTGCTATGTTCTATGATGAACAGCCTACTACATTTAAGCAGTCATGGAACCAGCGTATGCGCTGGACTAAGGGCTTTTATCAGGTATTATTCAAGTATGGCAAGAACTTATTTAAGACTATGTTTAAGGAAAAGAGAATGTTTGTATCATGTTATGATATGATTATGACTCTTGCTCCTGCAACATTATTTACACTTGGAACTATACTTCTTAATCTTGTTTTACTTTTATGCAGTGGATTTAATCCGGTATTGTTTAAGCAGATATTCCGTCCTACTATAACAGCAATATTGATAGGTTTCCTTAACTTCTATCTTATGTTACTGGTTATCGGACTTATAACGCTTATAACAGAATGGAAGAAAATTCTTGCACCCGGAAGAAAAAAGATAATGTATCTTTTCTCTTTCCCATTATTCATTGCTACATATATTCCTATCAGTATTGTGGCTCTATTCAAAAAGGTCGAGTGGAAGCCTATTCCACATACAGTTGTCAAGACTATTGATGACCTTTCAATGACACAGTATAAAGAATGAACAGAATATTAAAATAATTGAAAATGCTGTAAGTACTGACATATCAATGAAATGATTAGTACTTACAGCATTTTGTTATTAATTCATATTTTATGAACCATACCTTATATACGGATTATCCTTATCACGCTTATTATATATACTCTCAAGCCATCTGATAACCACCTTCTTTGGTCTTTCAAATGGCATCTTATGGCTGCACATAAACTTATCAGCCTTTACATTTTTAAGAACTTCTATTTCTTCCCTTAGCAGTCCTGCATTGTAAAGCTGCTCACTGCCCTTCTGCATAGCATATATTCCATCACCAAGAAAGCAGTATTTATTATTAACCTCCAGTGCCAGACTTCCTTTTGCGTGGCTTGAAGGCAGTGGAAATATATGAAGCGACAGTCCGCCATTATCAACATATATATCCTCTTCCACCACATTTCCAATATGAGTATGCTTATATGTCAATCTTCCCTGATACACCTCACAACGGCCTGCTTTATCACATATTTTCATAAGATTGCCCGTATGGTCAGGGTGAAAATGCGATAAAACAATATTAATTTTTTTCTTTTGCAAGGAAACTTCATCGTCCACAGTGACTTTACTTTTTGTTATATAATCATACAGCATATCAGGTATATCTGGATGACTGCCAACATCATACAGCCACACTGCATCTTTGCCGTTTATTATAACAACATTTGCCGATAATGGATTAACCGTTGGCTCTATATATGATATATTGTCGTCTAATCTGGCAATCATTAATTCATCTTTTAACAGACACATTATCTTCTCATTCCCATACCACAGCTCATACCTGTATCATTGTCCGGTATTTCTGATACATATCTTGCATTAAATTCTGCATTAACCTCTGATATTTCCTTTTTGCCGTCTATATAATCCCTGAAGTACTCAAGTAAGTCCATTCCACTGCTTTCACAGCCTTCACACTCTTCCCATTCCTTTACTAACTGAATTCTTTCTGACTTTGTTGTGTCCTTTATTAATGTACTTTTCATTTTATTTTCCTCCATTTATTTGATATTTTTCTTTTGCTCTCATTATATCATAATTTACTCTTTATCACCCCTACACTCACGAACCCGCGCTTTCGCCCTATCATACCAAAGCCTAACAAATACTTTGTGCAAGCACAGCACTTTCAGGTTCTTTCGCCATACCTGATATTAATCTCAATTCACTACTTTCTTAACATGCTTCGCAACTATACCAGATACCACTCCGATTACAACTCCCGTAAACACACCTGAAACTATAAGAACAGGCAGATATAACACTATCGCTTCACTTCCCATAATAAATACTGCAGCTATTATCTGTCCCACATTATGCATAACACCGCCGCATACGCTCACGCCTATGCACGAAAAGGAATCGAGCTTTTTCATAATTATCATAATTGTAAGACTTAACACCGCACCTGATATACTGAACAAAAAGCTGTTAACATTACCAAAAAGAAGTGCTGTAAGTGCTATTCTTAACAGATTAATTACTATTGCTTCTTTAACACCGAGCACATACAGAATTGTAATAACTGCTATATTCGCCACTCCAAGCTTTATACCGGGAACTGGTATAGGAATAGGTATCACACTTTCTATATAACTGAATATCATAGCAAGTGCCGTAAGCACACCACATAATGCTATCTTTTTTGTTGATATACGATTGTTCATTTATAAGTTTCTCCATTTCGTCATATATTCTGTGTTTATGCGTTGTATACTGTCAATAAGTTATCATAACACCTTATCTTTTGACTTTCACTCCTCACCGCAGCCTGACTATCTTACTACAGAGTCTACTGCATCGTCATCCTGACTACCCTTAATCTCTACAACAACTCTGTGCGGAAGACATACTATGGTTTCTCCTGTCCTGCTTATCTTACCGGTCTTGACACACAGCTCATCAGGACAGTCAGCCTCCGTCATGCTTACCTTTCCATCCTTAATTACAATCCTATTCACTCCACCCTGATAGCCATTAACCTCAATAGTGGTTTCTTCCCTGTTAAGGTCAAGTGTCTTAACCACCTGTCCATCAACCTTGATTACCACATATCTGCCATCCTTCTTAACTGCATAATTAATAATTAAAAATGCTGCCGCAGCTATAATAACCATCGACAGCACAAGAATAATATCTCTTTTTAATCTGACTTTATTATCCAATGCTATACTCCTTTTTAATTCCTGACACATATGTTATATAATGATGTGAGTGTCAAAAGTAAATTTTGCCACTCACTGATGTATCAGGATTGCTACATTGCTATGCAATTCACGCAATCCTTAAACACCTCAAACTTTCATAAAATGCCGTATTCACGACATTTTATTCCGTTTTCGGTGTTTAGCGTGTCCCAAGTAAAAAAGTCTTTTTCTGCAAGCAGAAACGACTTTTTATACTTTTGACACTTACATCATATAATAGCATTTTATATTTAAGTCAGCAATAACTAACTTCACAAAATTATAAGGTTGCAATTATTCCAAGGGCTTTCGCCCACTTATGAGCAGGCTCATGTGGTATTTTGACCCTGACATCATATTATAATTATTTATTCATTATCTCTTGCCGCTTCAAACTCTTCTTTTATCTGCTTAAGCAGCTCTGGATTAACAAGCACATCACATATGGAGTCAGCCATTATCTTAGCTGCATAACATATTGCATTATGTGCCGCCTCACTCTTTCCTGCTTTTAAGTAGCTTTCAGAATGTGGCTGTGCATCCTCCTCTGTAAATGCAATTCTTATACAAGAACCTGGAACTTCATAAAGCACATTTCCAAAATCTGTAGAGCCTGTCTTCTTTCTTGGAGGCGCTATTGCTGGTGCGTGCTCATATTCTGCATTTGCCATAAGAAGGTCATTTACTTTATGGCACACAATCTTACTCTTAAAAGGAAGGTCACGCTGTATATCATATGTAGTATCTGTCATAAGTGCCGCACCCTTAAGTATATTATAAAAACGCTTTACAACCTCATCAAGATACTTCGTACTATATGAACGTAATGTATATTCTGCCACTGCTATATCAGGCACAACATTCGGCGGACCACCTGCATTGCGGATTGTATAATGCATCCTTGTATCGTCCTTAACGTGTTCCCTTAACATCTCAACTGCGTGGAATGAAAGTAATGCCGCATCAAGAGCACTTCTGCCCTCCTCAGGACTTATCGCCGCGTGGCTTTTAACACCGTGAAATGTTACCACAAAATTCTCAAGAGCCATACATTTCTCATCAACCGATGTATTAGGTGAACCGTGTGACATAAACGCAAGGTCAAGTTCCTTCATATATCCCTTATCAAGCATAATTATCTTGCCGCCAAGAGTTTCCTCCGCTGGGGTACCATATACAACAAGCTCATATGGGTAATCTTTTATGCAGTCTTTTACTGCAATGGCAGCCCCTATTCCTGCCGGTCCCTGAAGGTGATGTCCACACGCATGTCCGATTTTTTCAAGAGCATCATACTCTACAAGTATTCCAAGAACAGGTCCACCCTCACCATTCTTATAAACAGCCCTGAATGCAGTTTCAAGACCTGTTCCACGCTCAACAGTAAAACCTTCTTTTTCAAGATACTTACATAACATTTCTGATGTCTTATATTCCTCACCACTTATCTCTGCAAGGTCAAATATCTCATCTGCCATCTGGCAAAGCTCTGACTTATGTTCATCTATCACTTCGCCTAGTTTCTTTTTTATATCATCTGCCATATTTTTACAATTACTCCTCTTCATATAATCAAATATTATGATGTTACAGTCAAAAATATTTTCCCATAACTGATATACCCAGATTGCTACATTGCTACACATTTCACGCAATCCTGAATTAATAAAAAGTGCTATGTATAATGTACATTTAAAATGCATATCACAACATAACACTTCTTATAACACCTTAATTAATATCCTATCACCAGTGCGCCTAACATAAATACACATCCAAGTGCTGTCCATATAAGGAAGAGAGGCATCATAAACTTAAGCCACTTGCTGTATGGAATTTTAGATACTGCCAGATATCCCATAAGTGATGATGACATAGGAAGTACTGAGTTAGAGAAACCATCACCTAACTGGAATGCAAGCACTGCTGTCTGTCTTGATACACCAACAAGGTCAGATACCGGAATCATAAGAGGCATAGTAACCGCTGCCTGTCCAGTTCCTGATACGATTACACAGTTAATAAGCGACTGGCATATAAACATACCTACAGCCTTTATAGAACCCGGCAAGAAGTTTACAAGATTAACTATACCGTAAACAATAGTATCAAGAATATTGGCATCACTTAAGATTACTTCAACTGTACGCGCAATGCCGATTATAAGACAACCAACGATAATACCCTTAGCACCCTCGCCGAATTCCTTAGCTATCTTACTAGGACCATAGCCACTGACAAAACCGCAGATTACACCCATAAATATAAACAGTCCTGACATTTCTTCAAAATACCAGCCCTTCTTTGAAAGACCGTATATAAGAAGTCCGAAGCCGAGTGCCATAATAACAAGTACACCTATCTGTCTGCCAGTGATATTATCAGATGTTTCGTCAAATGTGTACTCTTCATCTTCTTCTATTCCATATATTACACTTTTTTCTGGATTAGCAGCCACCTTTTTAGCATATACGATTATATATGCGCTTGTCGCTACAAGTAATACAATAAGAATAACAAATCTGTACGCCATACCTGAGAATAATGGAAGCTCTGCAATATCCTGCGCAACCCCGACATTGAACGGATTAAGAATACCTGCTGTAAATCCGACTGCTGCACCAAGTGCTATCATCGCTGTACCTGTTACCTTGTCAAGTCCAAGAAACAGTGCAAGTGTTATTCCGATAGGTACGAATATCATAACCTCAGATGACATACCCATAGTAAAACCAAATATTGAAAATAGTGTTAAAAATACTGGTATAACAACATACTTGTGCTTTGAAAATGTCTTTGAAAGCTTCTTACAAAGTGCTGTAAGCGCACCTGTTGATGTTATAACCTGAAAAGCTCCACCAATTATTAACATAAATGTTATTGTAGAAGCTGACTTAACTATACCAGTATATATAGCTGATGGAATTTTTAAAATATTAATAGGATTAGACTCAATCCTGTGATAACTTCCCGCCTCAACTAATGTCTTTCCTGTAGCCGCATCCTTAAATCTTGCAAACTCACCTGCCGGTACAATATAAGTTGCCGCAACAGCGATAAGTATAATCACTACAAGAATTACAAATGTGTGTGGCGTTTTCCATTTTTTCTTTTCTTTCGCCTGTGTCTGCATATGTATAAATCCTTTCTTAAAATAACTTAATTCCTCACTTATTGTCATATATTTTCAATACTATAAATGAACAAATTCAAAATATTGTACGATTATGTCCGCATCAGAAAACCGATTTTCTTAATCTATTAAAATATATTTGAGGTACAAACAAAAACAAAGTATTTTTGTGCATTTTTCTTTATCTGCTCATTTATAGTTCAATACCTGAATTTAAGAATACCTAAGTCCTGACTGCTGTTTAATATAAACTTCGTTCTATAAATAGTAAGTCTGAAATAGTAAACAAATGAGAAATATCGTTAATTAATATGATTTATTTTAATATATATACAGATAAAAGTTAAATTGTATGTTTTTATCAGAAGTATAAATTTTTTTTATACCTTTAAATTAATCTATTTTAATCTATAAATGACTAAATTTAAAATATTACACAGATATGTCCGAGTTAGAAAAAACAAATTTTTCATAACTTATTGAAATGTATTTGATGTACAAACAAAACAAATTATTTTTCTGTATGTTTATAGTTTTATAATAATTATTATACTTTTCTATATCGGCTGTTTTTTATATATTAATATGCGTAACCTCCTTCGTAAGCCTTATCCACTCCATAAGCTCACTGCGATGTTCATCTCCTTTGCGGAAAGCTGCTGAAAAAGGAATTCTTAGTGCAGGGTCGCCGACCTGTAACACCACTGAATTAGGCGATAACCTCATAGTTGAAAGGTAGCTGTTAAGTGTAAATGCAATGCCATACCCCTGCTCGGCAAGACGTATTCCGGCATCTATGCTACTTATTTTATATGTAAGCTCTGGCAGTACATCTGCATATAAAAGAGCATCCTCTTCAAGCTGCCTTATACTCTGGTTACTGTGCTGTAAAATAAACCGCTCCGTACTGACATAGGAAAGGTCAAGCCAGGGATACAGACACGATTTAATATTTTTAGCACACCCCACTGCCTTGTGTGACTTTGGAAGAATAGCAACAAGGCAGTCTTCATATATAGTTTCATATGACAGACGTGTATTGCTCACACTGTTGTAACCAAAAAACATATCAATATCGCCGCTGATAAGCTTCTCTTCAAGGTCAGATAAATGCCCATCAATAGCATACACAACTGACTGCGGATACAGCTTATTGAATTCCGTCATAACAGAGGGAAACAAAGCCTCCACCTGTCGCACCATATATCCAATCTTTAACTTAATTGCAACATTTTTTCCTATATCAATCATACGGTCTTCAAGCTCGAAACACTTCATAGTTATCTCTCTTGCTGACTTCACAAACTCCTCACCGGCATATGTAAGAACCATTTTTCTGCCTTTTCTTTCAAAAAGCTGAATTCCAAGCGAGCTTTCAAGGCGCTTAAGCTGGATACTAAGCGCTGGCTGTGATAAAAATAAAGCATTTGCAGCCTTAGTCAGATTGCCATAATTCGCAATAGTAAGAACGTATTGCATATCTTTTTCTGTTATCATATATATATCAATCCTTCCATAATTCTATTAACCATTATATCGTTTATATTTATATTATTCAGGATGATTTTACAATAACGGGGCATATCATTCAATATCCCAACATATTTTTATCTATGATTTAACTTTTAATAATTATGCTTGTTACTGAATAGCCTTGGCTTCCTTTTTATTACCAACAAACTGTAATACTGCCACAATAGCAATTCCAATAACAAATGCGATAATATTAAAATTATTTATAGATAATGCTGGAACACATATATAAACTTTTTATCTGTACTCAATAATCTCCGTCAACTTTTTCCTAGGTCTTTGCAGCTGAGCTTCAGCAGGGCTTTCCTTTTTCATACATTAAACAAAGACGAAACAGCAGAGTAAGTTCCCTGTGTTCCGTCTTTATTCTAAAATTTATTAAGATACTTAACAAGCATATCTATAGTCTTTATACTCTCCGGAAGAAATGGCTCAAACACACTGAACGCATGTGTAAGTCTTTTATCCTTTGGAAAATCTATAAGCTCACATTCTTTGCCTGCCTTTGAAAGTGCATTTTCAAAATTTAATGTATACTTTCTTAAGTAATCATTGTGACTTGTCACAAGCCATACAGGTGCAAGCGACTCTATAAGCTCATTATTCTCCGGGTTCACATACTTACCAAATGCTGACTTCTTATAATTCTTTCCGTATAAATACTTTGGAAGAAACATTCCTATCTTATCAAACTTCGTTGTATAAAACATTCCACTTATAAGCCCAATCGCATTAATATGTAAGTCCGAAGGCTTAACGCCTGCTGCCCTTGCCATCTCATAATTATTCTGAATTGCATTTGTATACATTATAAGACATGCTCCACCGCTGTCGCCAACCATATATACATGTGACTCATCGCCGCCATCCGACCTGATACGCCCCTTTATATAATCCATCCCCATAAACACATCTTTAAACTGGTCATATATCATACAATCAGGAATAAGACGATATTCTATGCTGTATACAAGAAATCCTTTCTTACACAACAAAGAACAAAAATACTTATTAAAACCTTTGTTACCAATAATCAGACCACCGCCATGGACATTGATTATCACAGGAAGAACTTCTCCCTCTCTGTCCTTTGGACGATATATGTCAAGCTGGTGCGAAGGATTGCCATCATTAGTATACGCAATATTCTCTGTATATTCTACACCTTCAGGCATTGTAAGCTTCTTGTCCCTTTCAATACAGGACTTATCGAAATCGCTTCTCTGCTTGTAGAACTGTTTTTCCATTATATTTGCCATTGTATTCCTCACGTATTAATCATAGTGTTGACTATTATCTTAGCCGATTATCGTCAGGATATCAATAAATATTTTTACATAATTGGGAAATTTTTACATTTTAATTGTGATTGTATTTTATTTGCATTATTAACACACATATACTTAAATATTAATTATTTCTTCCATATATTTAGAAATTCTTTTACTAATACTTCATCACGTTTATTTTTACATTTATTCATAAGTAGTTTTTCATCCGAAAGCATATCCAATGTATGATATTCTCCAAATCTTATATTTAATCGAAAAATATACTTAAGCAATTCTTCATCTGCATATATCCCCGCTACTTCAAGCATTTTTATTATGCCGGACTTTTCTCTAAGTTCTGCTTGTTCACTTAAATAAATAACATCTTTTTTCTTTGTTTTTTTATCTTCCCTTATAATTTTATTTATTTCATAACGCTTTGACAAATTACAAAAAAACAAATTCTTTTCCCTATCCGTCTGATATGTTGTCATAAACGAATTACAATGGTAAACATTTTTTCTATCTTCTGACTTTATTAACCCTAAGTGCAAAATTGTTTTACCACTCTCATGCACCATTAAATAATCACAGTCAAACGCTGTATCAGTATTTACATTTTTTTCATAAATATATAATTTTGAATAAGACTGAAACATCTCACCAAGTAAGTGAAGATTATTTAACTTACGATAAATAATTTCCAAAATCTGTCGCTGTTTTTCCTCTGTTCTGTAATATTTCCTCACTAACCTATCTATTGACTCATGTGTTATACGCTTTTTCTTGATTGAATACACACCAAAATCCCCTGTAAACTGATTAGATCTGCCTATATACTGTAATCCCATTAAATGTGGTATTTTTAACTCTGAATTGGTAAGGTGCAATACACGCTTTTGAGTATAGATATAATAATCATACTTGCATAACACCTCTTTTGTTTTTTGAAAAATATCTATAAGTGACTGCACTACTATATTCCTTTCACATCCCACTAATTTTACGCTGTATAAAGAAAATGCCTGGGCTGTTAGGCCCAGGCGTAAATTTCTTTTGAATTGCAATTCTGGGAGCAGTCCTATGTTAATTCCATAGGCAGAGACGACCTTTGTATTTCTATTGCCCGCAAAGTCGGGACGGATAGCTCCTCTCTATCACCGCAAAAGCTCTAACGCTTTTCATTACTCATAATTTAACATATCAACTATTCGTTGTCAATCAGTTTTTCCTCCTCATACGCCTTCTGCGTAATCCTGTCATATTGCACATACATTTTCTGCACTTCATTTTCCAGAAGATAATAATGCTTAATGTATGGAATAAGAAGCACAATTATTAAAAGCGCAAGAATTAGTAACGGAAAACTAAGTGTACTATCAAGCGCCCCGACTATCACATAAGCACATACCGTAAGAAGTTCAAGTACTGCAAATGTCACGGTTACTATTAAATGTACTAATCTTTCATGCTGAAAAAACGCCACCTGCGTAATATGTTCCTGCTTTATATATTTCCAGTCATACTGTTTTTCTGATGCTAATAAAGAATCAATATATTTTCTGTATGTTAAAATGCGTTTTTTCATAATTTATTTTTAATCCTTTCAGTTCATAACTGTTCGTTAATCCGCACCAAAAAGTAAATATCTGCTTCTCTCACTCTCAATCCACTCCACAAGCCTATCCATTCCCTCACCTGTCTTGGCACTTATTGGCATAATAATTGCATTAGGATTAAGCTCTTTAACATACTTCATGAACTTCTGCATATCAAAGTCAAATGCTTCAAGAGTGTCTATTTTATTCACAAGAATAACATCGCACACAGAAAACATAAGCGGATACTTAAGAGGCTTGTCATCACCTTCCGGAACCGACAATATCATAATATTACGGTGTGCTCCTGTATCAAATTCAGCCGGACAGACAAGATTACCAATATTCTCAAGAAACAGTATATCAATATCATCAACACCATATTCACGGATTGCATCTGCGGTCATCGTAGCATCAATATGACACAGACCTCCATTGTGAATCTGCATAGTCTTTACACCTGTTGCATCGGCAACCCTTCTTGCATCTATATCCGACTCAATATCAACATCCATCTCACCAATTCTTACATCATCCTTAATCATATTGATAAGTCTTGACAACATAGTAGTCTTGCCACTTCCCGGTGATGACATAATATTAACAAAAAACACCTTCTTATCATTTAACATACGGCGTGTTTCTTCCGCCTGATTATCATTCTGTGAATAAACACTTTCATTTAACTTAATAACTCTGACTTCTGCCATTTTAATCTCCATTTCTATATTCTAATATTATATATTCATTTTAGGTTGAGAATTTCATACATAAGAACTATATTTTTCTAATGATGCAATTAATGTCCATCCAATAAAACATTTTATTATGTTCATGTAAATATATCTCCAGATTTTGCTCATGTACCAGAATACACTTCAAATTATTTTACCTTATTAATCATATATACCTGTCATTCTTAGAAGAAAAGCTTACCAGCCCAAATGATAACGCAAAAAGTATAATTACAAATACCGCAAAGTAAAGTCCGCCTATAGAATATTCCATAGTCGCTATAAAGTCGTATGCACCATGTAAAAGTGCTGGCACTATAATACTGCATATTCTGAATATCTTAGAACTGAATAACCTTCCACGATTATACTGCTTTCTTGCAAGACCATAAAACACACCCATAAACACACCAAAGCAGGCATGTCCCGGAATAGCAGTTACAGCTCTTACAATAGCAGTTGAAAAGCCGTATGATAATACATAGTTAATATTTTCCCAGAGTGCAAAGCCAAGCGACACAAATACTGCATACACCACTCCATCATACTGACAGTTAAACTCAGCATTGTCCCAGGTACGCTTTTTTAAGAATATATACTTTGAACTTTCCTCTGCTATCGCAACAATAACAAAATAAAGAATTATCTGATACAACAATGTATTCTCAGGAACAAAGCAGGACAAAAGCCACTCGCCAACCCTTTCCTCAATCAATGCCAGTATTGTTGATAAAATACCTGCCACCACAAGCTTTCTTAAAAGGTAACCGCTCTCCTTTTCAATCCTGTCTGACCTGTATACCTTTACCATAAGGAATACTGCTGGAATAACTGCTGCTAATATTAATATCCAGTTATACATCATTATAGGTTCTAATAAAAAATAAAACATATATCCACTCCTTATCGTGTAATATCTAAAAACAAACCTTTTAATAGCCTTACCAGCTCTTTATCACGCCATCCACACAATATCATTTTTAAATATCTATAACTTCATAATATAACTATAGTTCAAAGCATTTACAAATTCAACATTTGATTTAATACATTTCTAACAATTACACCTCATAAGTATATATTTCACACTTTCTATTAATAAGCCCCTTTTTAAATACCATAACATGCTCCTTATATGTAATCGAGTCCTTTGAATACATAAATGGCTCTTCCTTATATAGCAGGCACTCATATCCTTCTTTCTTATACATATTCATAGCATTAAGAGCCTTCTTATGAACCTTCTCATACTGGGCTTCCTCATCACTGTCAAACTGCCTGTTTACATACTTATCAGCCTCATTCCGCACATCCATAATAATCTTATCTATGAACTTGCTGTGTGCTTTTCTATGAAGCATAGCGGCAATAATATTGCACTTAAATGTGTCCGGTTTTTTCATATAACTCTGAAGCATACCCGCCATACGCTTATCGCCAACACTCTCTGCTGTTTCTATAAGATAATCAACAGCCTCAGAATATATAGCATCAGGATATGGCACATAATATGCATCCGGAACTGACTTATACTTCTTAATCGGTGGAAAGTCGGCAAGCTGCATAAATATAATCTCTTTCTTAGTACATGCACTGCTTCCCAGATACCTGTACTTATCCCTCACATCCGCAAGCTGATACTCAAGCTGCCTTAAATACTCATATCCCTTAACCCAGAAATGTCCCATACATCCATAATTAAAATAATTAGTCTTCATACTAAGATTACTAAATCTTATTGTAAATATATTCTCTCCGTCCTGATTAACTATAAGCATATATCCATCTTCAAGCTTCTCTATTCCTGCTATCTGGTCACATTCAATGTCCTTATATTCCCCTGTCATCACTGACTGTTCAAATACAAAATAGCTCTCAACCGAATCATTCATAAGGTAAGCCGCATATATATCACTTTCACCTTCCATATAAATAGGCTCAAATACACTAAGCTCAAACACCTGTGCAAGCTTTACAAACTCTTCCGGCATATCCCTTGTCAGTCCGTCAAGATATTCCATATAATACTCTATATTATCTATCATCATTAAACCCACATCTGTTACTTATATAATAATGTCAGGATTAAAACATATTAGTTCCTAACCAATGTCAGAGATTTACCGATTTTTTAATTTTTGCTATTCTTGTAAATCTCAGACTCTTATAATATTATTATCAATTTCAAATAAAAAATCAAGAAGTCCGCATATTCTGCGGACTCCTTAAAAAAGCTATAATAGTTACACTTAACTATAACTACTCACTGTAATTCTTACTTACATAATCCTTAATCTCACTACTGTCCTCTGGCATTCTACAGCCAACAATATAATTGCCCTCATCATTAGAACACCTTATTATGCAGCCCTGAATTTCTTTTCCTTTCACAACATCGAAGTTATCTATTCTGATAGCAATATTCTGACCCTTCATAGTTTCAAATGCTGCATCATTAACTGAAAATGCGAAACCATTAGCACTGATATTTACCATACGTCCATAATATGTTATATCTGTACCGTCAACGCCTATTGTACAGCTATTGTTAAGTGGCATTCTTGGATACTTTCTTCTGTTATATACCTGTGGATTAGCATCAATAGTAAGCTTGAACTCTCCCTTTTCACCTGCATTAACATTGTGAATTGTTATATCATTCCAGCAATATAATACATTATCTACAACAGCATTAAATGAACACTTAAGATTTTTTCTCTTGTCATTAAATGCTGCTCTGTTGTTAAGATTTATGTATACATTATTGTCTTTTCTATCAACAACCTCACCTGTATATTCTTCCTTGGCATTAGCCTGTCCGTCAATAACCATTCTGAACTTCATTCCACTCTTTATATCCTGAACATTCATAAATCCGCCAATACCAAGTTCTTCCATAAGCTCGCCAACAACATCTTCAATATCCATTGCACTTCTTGCACTAGCCTCATACTTGCTAAGCATAGTCTTAGTTGTCTGCTCTGCATTGTTAATACTTTCAGTCATTATCTGCATTACTTCGCCAACCTGATTCATATTAGCAGCAAGTGTTTCATTAGAATTCTCAACCTGTTTAACTGCACTGTCAACAACCTTTATGTTATCACCAAGACTTGTTGCATCATTTGTTATGTCTTCTACTGACTTATTAACCGTTGATACCTTTTCAATATTAAGCTGGATAAGCTCAACCGTCTCAGTAATTGACTCAAGCATTTCATCTGATGTTGCCTCAAGATGAGAAAGTGCTTCCATAATACTGTTAGAAGAGTCTTTAGTTCCACTGCTTAAGTTTCTTATCTGGTCAGCAACAACAGCAAAACCCTTTCCTGCCTCTCCAGCTCTTGCAGCCTCTATTGAAGCATTAAGTGCAAGAAGATTTGTCTGTGATGTAATACCCTCAATAGTGCTTGTTTCCTGCTTAACATATTCAAATTCTTTCTTAAATGTCTCAAGAATAGTCTCAATCTTGCCTGATAATGCTGACATTCTGTTAGTAATATCAACAACCTCTGTAAGTTCACCAGCACTCAAATTAGCGTGCTCAACTGACTTTTCAATAAGCTTTGAGAACTCCTCCATAAGTTCAGATACATCCTTGACCTGAGTATCAATAACATTTGTCATCTCTATTGAGGAAACTGTCTTGTCATTAAGGACATCGTTGTTATCCGAAAGCGTTCCCATATCCTTAACTACATTGTTAGCTCCCTCTTTATTCTCATCTGCAAGCTCTCTTACAACTGTAACACCATCAACAATCGAATTACTTGCCTCTTTAACCTGTTCAACTGTCTGTACAACCTGCGCCAGCTCCGCCTCTATGGATGCCGTCAGCGCACCATCCGACTCAACCAGATGCTTTATCGCCATATTAGTACAGGCATAGCAGCATAATACAATCGCAAACTGAAGCGCACACTCTTCACTTGCAACAAAGTCCATCATTCCTTTTGCAGTACCTTTGTATATATTACTGCTAATCAGCACAAATAATGTAAACCACATGATTGTCTTAATAAACTTAGGGTCTTTATACAATATAAGAATTGATAATAATGGAAGAATAAATATATACGAAATCTTATCAAGTACTGTCCATGCTATAACAGCGTAGAATAAAAGATAACCTATACCAAGCACCCACTTATACTCTTTGGATGCTCCACCCTTAATCGCAGCTACTATATGTCCTCCTATATATGTAACCCAGCCTACTATCATACATGCTGTAAAATATCCTTTAGTAATCTCACCGCTCTTTGTCTTAATCCCATAATACACGGTTGCTATAAGAATAAGAGCAAGCCAGGTTATACCTGCTCTTTTGTTGGCTTTCGCCCTGAAAAATGATTCATCATACTCCTGCATACATAATATGTCCTTTCACCGATGTTGTTTTATCATTAGTTTCTGTATTCTATTGCACGTCACACATACTTAAATGATTTTTATATTATACCATAATTTTATCTATATTCATAGAATAATTACTTATAATTTTAAATGGGGAAATTCGTTATTTTGCATAAAAAATAGTAAGCGTTGGAGCGTTTACGCACATTCAGCATATATTTCTCATATAAAAAAACTCCGAGTCCATAGGACACCGGAGTAAGAGCAATAATACTATATTTATTTTGAATATAATGTTACAAGTGTCTGGATTCCTGCTATTCCATCTACATACAATCCATTTTCCTTTTGGAATTTTTTTACTGCAATCTCTGTAACTGAACCAAAATCTCCATCTGCATAACTATTAAGATAACCTAATTTTATAAGAAATGTCTGCATTTTTTTACAGCATTACTCTTTACACCTTTTTTTAATACAGTAAACTTTTTTGTTTCTACTGCAGCATTAAACTTATCTTTCATCTCTAAAATATCGTCCTTAGAATCAGATATATAAGCAGGTATGATAGATGTAACATAGCCATCCTTTATTGCATTTTTAGCTTCCGTATAATTGTTTAAACTATAATATTCAACTTTCCGTACATTACTACTGCTGCCATAATTTCCCTCCTGTATTAAATCCACATATTCTTCACTATAATTCAGAAGTTCTTCAGCATTTGCAGATGTTCTGCAATATGAAATGCAGCATACACAAAGCAACGATAATATAATAATTCTTATTTTTTCAAAATTCATACAATTTCTATCCTCTCTTATGTATTAAATCCAGCACAGCACATATTTGTATACAAATTTTTTAGTAAATCTGACCCAATAATTAATATTTTATATATGATCATTATTAAGTCAGAATTACCTTGTATATTTCAATGATATTAAATCATACTTATATCAATCCATTCGCCCATTTTTTTCTCCCAAGATTTTGGCTCAATTCTCTGTAATCCTCCACAATGAAAGAAGGTTAATTCACCTACATATATTCTATTATTTATATAATAAAAATCGACTCTGACATGAGGGATATTTGCGGATAATTTTCTTGCTATATCTAACATTTCATCATAAAACTTTGGCTTTTTAGGTACAGTTTTTGAATTAGGATCTCTCATTCTCATTTCCAAATGATTAAAGTTCTCATCAAAAAAATCTGTAGTTGGATCTTCTGCTTTGTCCTTAGATATGTATACAATTTTAGGCACACCATTAAAACAAAACACTTTATAATCCGTTAATACACCTGATTCATCTTCTTCCATATACTTTTCAGCAATAACTCTTCTTTTAACATTTTTATATGGCCATTCTCTAGATGTTAAATAGTAATCTGATTTTAATGCTTTCTTTATTTTTTTTCTTGCCTTATCTACATCAAAATTTTCTTTATCCTTACAAATAACTAATCCTCCGCTATCATGAGTACATTTTAAGACAAACTTATCTGGTAATGAAGAAAAATCAATATCATCGAAAGAATCCCATACCCCCAATGTTGGTATAGTATATCCTTCTCCCAATCTTTCTTTAATATAATTTTTAAATTCATATTTATCAACCATTTTAGTATATAACGGATTTCTATCATGTAATTTTAGCCATTGTAATTTTTCATTAAATGTAACTGGACATTCTAAATTCAAAGATTCACCCATCCTGATTTTATAAATTTTCTTTAAAAATCTTTCATCAGACCATTTATTATAAAATCCATGTCGAAGTAATACATAAAACCTATATTTTTTATCAGTAATTAATTTTGCAATTTTATCTATCATATCTATATTTCTCCTTATCAATTAAATTTCTATCCAATTTCCAAATATCTCATCGTATTTTTCAGGTTTAAAAAGTACATAACCACTACAATGAAAAAATGTTAATTCGCCAAAATAAATTTTCCCATTTGATTGATATAAATCAACTCTTAATAAAGGGATATTTTTTGATAATTTCTCAGCCAACCTTTTCACTTCTTGGAATTTTGGAGGACATTCGATAATTTTTTTGAGGTAGGATGTACATTAATAACATCTATATGCCTAAAATTCTCATCAAAAAAATCAAATGTTGTTTCACTTTTATTGTTCTGTCGATCACATGCGATAAACATTAATTTCATTTTTCATTAAAGCAAAACAATTTATAATCCTTTAACTCTTTTATTTATTCATCTTTAATATATTTTTCAACTATTATCCTTGGTTTTATATTTTTATATGACCACCCCTTCCACAATTTATAATAATTACGTTTAATTAATGAATTTATAAACTTTCTGGATTTATCTATATCAAATATTTCTTTATTTTTACATACAACACCCCCACCAGATTATAGATTGTTTTTATAACAAATTGATTTTGCAATGTACTAAAATTAATATCTTCAAATGAATCATATCCCCCTATTGTAGAGATAATATATTCATCACCAATCAAATCAGATACGTATTGTTTTACCAAATATTTATCAAACATATTGGTATACAAAGGATTTCTATCATTTATTTTTAACCATTGTATTTTTTCATTGAAAGTCTTAACATTATTTAAATCCAATTTTTTTCAACAAATCCTCTATATTGCATTTTTATATATTTTTCATTATCCATATTTTTAAAAAAGCCTTTCGTAGAAAGCCATGATAAAATTTTATATGGATTTTTAAAAGTTTCTATAACATTCATAATTATCACCTTTCCAAATGCTTTGCAAATAATAAATATACATTTTAATGATTAACATTTATCTATGTTTTTTTAATTTTAAATACCTTATAAGTCTAAACATTTTATTTTTATTAAATATAAATTGAATAAATGTTATAAATATAATAACAAAAAATGTATTTTTCAATGCACAGATAAACCAATCAAAGTATGAATCGCAATGTAATACAATTAACCCCATATTTTTCATTAAAGTATAAATTAATAAAACAATTATACAATCCAGCAAAAAATTCTTATACATAGAATTTATTCCAAAATTTATCAATTTTTTATTACAATAATGACCTAACCAAACAGTTTGATAAAGCGTAGATATAAAAGTACCTAACGCAACTCCGAATAACCCTAATGTTTTAACTAAAAGAATTGATGAAACAATATTAAGCAATGTTGCTATAATATAACTTCTTTGAGTCTCTTTATAATGCCCAGCTGCTAAAACTAATGTAATATATGGTGACCTTAAACAATATGTTGCATTTGCCAGCGATATCACCATACCAAATAATGGTTGAACATAATTTGCATCATTTATTCCCTTTGTATAAACTGATACAAACGGAGCAATCAATAACCCTGTACATATAAAAATTACGAGAACAAAATAATTAACCAACCATTCATACCATTTTATAAATTTTTTTAATTCATCATATTCTTCACACGCCCATAAATTTCCCATCAAAGATTGAATTCCAGCTGTAAAAGCAGAAAATAAATTTCTCATCCCATTGACAACAATATAATATACCGAATATATAGATACATTTTCTAAAGATGAAAAGATAGTTAAAACAATATTATCTGTACTATCTAATACTATAGCTGCTATATGTTGTGCAACACCATTCCATTTTTGTCTAATTGGTTCATATGTAATTTTTATTTTTCTATTAATCTCATAATGATTATTGACATATTTTCTTAGAACGATTGGTCTAATTAAATATATTAATGATGTTGTTAATTTGACTATTTGAATTGAACAATTTAACCTAATTAATATAATACAAGCAATATTATTTAATATTAATGTTATTGTTTGTACATTATAATTAATATATCCTTTTTGATCTGCTGTTAATAGCAATCTATCTACTATACCATAATAATATTGTGCAAAATTGCTAATTGACATGGCTAAAATTAATGTTGTTGTAAATATCCAATCAACCTTCAAATCAGTCAGATGAGGATATATCACAATCAATACTATTACATAAATTGCTAGAATAATTGCCAGTTTTCTAAAAAAATTAGCTGCGCTTACATATATTTCACTTGTTTTTTTTGAATTTTTTTCTGATAATGGTTTATATAGACTTGATGAAACTACAGCCCCAACTCCAAGTTCCAGAAATGCTATCATCTGTAGAAATTGAGCAATAGAATTCACTAAGCCATTTATTTCAGAGCCGAAATGACCCAATATTATTCTTGGAAGAATAAAACCACAAACCAAAGTTGTAAATTGTAATATCAAAGATGATATTGTATTATATTTAAGTTTTTTTTCTCTCGAATTCATATTATTCTTTCTTTCTACTAATTAATAAAAAAGCTCTCTATCAAATCAATCCATTTTCCACCTACATTCTTCACTGATAGTCTATCTCTTACCATATGATAATTATCGGAAAATACTTTTGAATACTCTTTATTAGTTATTAATTTTTTTATTGCATTATATAACTGAATTTCGTTATTAACATCAATTAATAAGCCATTCTTTTCATTAACAATATTCATCTTAGCTCCACCAACTGGGCAATCTGTGCATATAGAAGGAACACCTAACGCTAAAGCTTCCAACATAGTATTTGATATTCCTTCATAATTACTACATGATATGTACATCCCTGACTCATTTAATATATTATAAATATCATCAGTAAAATCATGAATAGTAACCACTTCATTCAAAGATAACTCACATATAAGTGATTCTAATCTACTTTTTAAAGGACCTTCTCCAAATATATCTAGTCTATACTCTTTATATTCCTTTGATATTTTCAAAAACACACGAATTAATAATTCAAAATTTTTTTGTTCCGTCAATCTACCAATTGCTATAATATTTTTTTTTCGTATACCTTTATATGGTTCTGGCAAATTATCTGATATTGGATTTTCTATAATTGATGTTTTACATTTAAGTGAATTTTTAAAATAATTCCTTGCTTGCTCTGTTTGAAAAACAACATGATTTGATGAATTATATGACCAAATTCTTAAATATTTTTCAATCTTATGATGTGTTGGTTTCGATGGGTCAGATCTCTCTGATGAAATTATAAATGGTTTATTTCTCATGCCCAAAAGTGCAATACATAAGGTATACGATATTGGATACATAAAACAAATAACAACATCAAATTTATTTAATCTCACATATCTTCTTATATCATATAATAGCAATAATTTATTTGACGAATTAAATACCTTTTTCTTAACTTTATTATTTAAAGGATAATAACCATTATTATAAAAAGAAGAAAATACAACTGAATAACCATTATCTGAAAAATCATTTGCCAATATAGAAAGAACCCTTTCAGCACCTCCGCCTTTTGAAAGCCCAGACATTAATAATATTTTTCTCATTTATTTATGACCTCCGACTATAAAATAAGGATTTCTCCTTGAATTATTTCCTAAAGACATTATAAAATCTTTTGTATACCCCTTTTTCCACAATGCATACATAAAAGAAAGTTGATCTCTCCTTGTTTCAAAACGACAAAATTCTTCCCACCATTTGTCCATAACTAAAATACACTCTCTTTTGTTATGCTTTCTTATAATAATATTGTTTTCGAATAAACCATATTTTTCTGGAAAACCATCTTTTTTGTAGTGATTTACTTGTTTTCTTATGTCAGTAAATTTTGCTTTGCCCGAAGCAAAAATTGCCTTTGCCTCATCATAAATACAATCTCTTACCTGATGATTGTGCATAGCAATGCATTTATTTTCATCTATCATCTTATCTATTATTTCATCAATATCACATGTTATTCTAATATTTGAGTCAATATATACAGAATATTCATATTCGCTGAAAAATAAGTGTGGCTTCAATTTAGACAATCTAGACTTAACAATATTATCAGCCATATCAGTTTCATAATCTTTAATTATATATTTTTTCCAAATTGATCCTTCTGGCAATTCCTGATCAGTAAATATATAATAATCATATTCAGGATTAATATATATTGGATTTTTAATTGAATCATATTTCCCATAACATGCAGTATATACAACAACACTTTTTTTATGTTTATTATTAGACGGAATAAATTCATTCATCAAATTCATCTTGATTTTATTTGTTCTTAATTGAAATATATATCCACTAACTATATACCTAAATATCTTTCTTAATATATAACTCAATGTCTTTTTTTCATTTAATTTATAATCACTATTTAATAATTCTTCATATACCTGAAATACTAATTCATTAATTTCATTCATTTTAACTCCTATTTTTCAAAAAAAAATCCATATTTAGAAACTCCTGCATTACTAGCAAACACCATTAATAACATCCAAATTATAGGCACCACATAAAAAAAGGCTCTAGTTATTTGTCTGTATCTATCTTGTTTTTCACTTTCAATAATTGAAACAGATACAATCAAATGAGAATTAAATAGTTCCACAAACCTCGAAAATATTTCATTTTTTAAATACAAAATACCAAATGCCAAATTAGATAATGCTACATATGTGTATACATTAAGTACATTTTCCACCTTTTCATTTGAACGTTTAACTGAATAATAGTAAAAAATCAATGCATATATAAATGTTAAAAACGTAGTTAAAGAAAATATATCGTTTTTTACAAATTCTGATGCAGAATAATATGAATTATGAACATGGCTCAATATATAATTTGAAAAAAAAGTTCCAAATATTAAAACAAATGAATTAAATAATATAAGTGTATTCCTGATAAATTTTTTGTTCTTAATTATTCCAAGACTTTGCGGAATTAACAACAATAAAATTGATGTATGAAATAAAGAAGCAATAATAACAAGCAGAACTCCTTTTATGTATTTATGATTATTTAAAAAATAAAATGAATTTAATGCAATTGCCATAGATATATACTGACGTACAACATTAAATGAATTTGGATAGAATAATGTAGCAAAAATAAAAGTACTAATAAATACATTCTCTGAATTATAATATATATATACAGCAAACCCAATCATAATTATTGCACTCATTGCAGCCAACATAAACTGAGCATCAAAGCCAAATTTATATAATAATTTAATCAAAGCCTGCACTCCAATTTCATAGTGTGTTAATTTATATTTATAATACTGACTATTACCAAATTTATTATATATTTCTACATATTGTATTGTATCCGAACCTACATATGTTGCTCTTAATGCTTGAATTAAAAACATCTGAAAAAAACAAATAAATAAAAAAAGTCCTTTTTTTCTATTATTATTAAGTTTCTTTCTAAATAGCATTCCCATTAATATTATAAAAATCAAATTATAAATGAATACCATTATTTATCCTTCCTAAATTTTTTTGTTTTATTTCTTACAAAAGCTAAACATACTAACCTATATAATCTTCTAACAATTTTAATTGCCAAAGAATAGCCCTTACTATCTCCACCAGAAGATGCATTTCTTCCGTGTCTCCGATACTTAATTAAAGCTTCGGGAATTAATGCTGTTTTATAATAACATTCTGATACGGCGGCTATCCATAAATCATGCTCCATTAAATAGCTATTTGCTGGAAATGGTAATACAGTTTTTAATACTTTTCTATTAAAAGCCATACAACATCCTAGATATCTTGTTTTTATCATTAATCTCCAAAATCCAGTTTTAATATTGTAATCTTTAATCCTAGATGAACTAATAATCTGCTCTTTTTCATTTATAGTAATACAATCACTTACAACAAAATCATATATTTTCAAATAATCCAATGAAATCTTCACCTTATCAGGCATCCAAATATCATCTTGGTCTGAAAGAAAAATATAATCTCCCTTTGCATTTAGTAAAGCATTCTCAAAATTTTTCACAAAACCATGTTCTTTATCATGAATATATATTTTTATTCGTGAATCATTAAAACTTTTCAATATGTTTAATGTATTATCTGTTGACATGTCATCAGATATTATTAACTCATCTTCATTACTCAACTGACATAATATAGATTCAATTTGTTGTTTAATATATTTTTCTCCATTATATGTAGCCATGCATACTGAAATCATACTTTTTATACCTTCACCCATTTATTATTTTTCGAATCAAATTGCTTTAATACCTTGGCAGGAATTCCTGCCAACAATGTATTATCTGGGAAAATTCCTCTCACTACAGAATTGGCTCCTACTATGCAATGTTTTCCTAAATGAGTCCCTGCTAAAATAACAGTCCCATATCCAATAAAACAGTTATCATCAATGAATGTATCTTTAATTTTTAATGGCTGTTCTAATACAATTACATTTTTATCATCAAATGAATGATCACAGTTTGAAATAAATACGTTACCTGAAATAGTTACATTATTTCCAACTTTTAGTTTGTTTTCAACTGATACAGCATGGAAATTTTGTCCAATAGAAACATTATTTCCAATAATTATTTTCCCACCATTCTGAGTTTCTGTTCTAATTCCCGGATAGATACGTACCTTATCTCCTAGTATTAAATCCTTTTTTCGTGATAAATAACATGGTTTTCCCATATAGCACATATGACCTATTTTTCCAAAAAAAGGCTTATTAAGTAAAGCTCTCAATCCCCATTTTACTTTCTCACTTTGTCCATCAAACATATAATTTTCTTCTCCTTAATTCTGAGAAAATTTTAATTAATTAGTATCTTTATCAAAAATTAATTTTCTGCAATCATACTACTTTGGAAACAGAAATAATTACAACTCACAAAATTTGTATTATTTTAATATATTCTCTATATAATAATTATTATATTTTCATTTCATGAAGCCAATTTCTAAGGGAATATTTTTCATATATTTCCCTATCCAGCTCTTTATATTCACTTTTAAAAAAAGGTGAATTGAAATCAAAAGTTTTCCCATCGTAAACATAGATATTCTCTTCATTATAAAAATCATAATTTACAATATCTTCATTTGTTGTAATAAGTTTCTTTTTTGCTCCTAATGCCTCCAACACTCTAATAGTAAGACCCAACTGACCTTCCTGTGCTGAATCAAGTACACATTTTGAATTACTGTAAACAAAATTCATTTTTTCTCCTTTTAATGGTTCAAAATGAAATTCATTATATCTTGCATGTTTTAATTCCTTATTAAAAATCTTCCTGTAAATGAAAACTATTCTTGATGGAAAAAAATAATATATAAACTGATTAGTGTATACTTGCTTCAGCTGATTAGACATCAATTGAATAAATTTATATTTCTTGGGATGTGCCGTACCAACAAAACAAAAATCATATTTATAATCTTTCTTATTTTCTCTTCCAATCATCTCATATTGTCTCGTATAAAATAATGGTAAAAATTCAAGCTTTTCATCCGCGTTAACATCATTTCTATCAAACGAATAACAATCATCAAACAATGGTTCTATTTTCTTTATATATGGAAAATTTTTTAACGAATCCCACTGATAAAGAATATATTTTGCCTGTGGCTGCTCTTTCTTAATCTGCATAATCATTTCTTCACTAAATGATAAAGATTGTCCAGATATTAAGAAAACAACATCATATTTTTTAATACGTACAGTCTTCATTATTGTTTCAAAATAGTTTGCTATATACTTTCCAATTAAATCTTTATTGACACGAATAATTGCCTTTATAAATCCATTAGTACTAGGACGATCATCAAAGCAATCAACCTCATACCCCATATTAGTCAGTTCCTCACTAATTTCATGTGGATAATTAAAGAAATTGGGCATTATTAATAATAACTTTTTCATTTACATAAGACCTCACTTATGACATGTACTTCTTTTCATTCATAATTTGCATAATCTTCCTGTTATCACCCCAGACAGCTTTAGAATCATATGGACGATCAGGAAATGCTCCATATTTTAATTTAATACTGTAACCATTTTCCTTAATAAATCGCTCTACTCGATCTGCCAATTTTTCAGGTTTTCCAGAACATATATTAATAATTCCATTAACTTCATCTTGTCCAACAGCTGCAGCAACCTGATCACAAAAATCATCATAATCAATAAAATCAAATTGATTCTGTCCCATTGTAAATGGAAATTCTGTTTTACCTTCTTTTTCTGCTTCTGTGATTTTTGAAAAAATAGAACATCCAAAATCAGAATGACCTACAATATAATAACCACGTAGCCATTGCCAATTTGTATGTTTACCATTAGTCATCATCACAACGCAATTACGCAGTGCATCCTTACCAATTCCATAAAGACTCATAGGATGGCATGTGGTATTTTCATTGATACTTCCCTCATAGAATCCAATTTCATGCATTGTACCCATAATACTGATTTTATCAATTCCGGCATCAACAATTTGTTTCAAAAAATGATAGTGTTTTGGTAAATCCGCAATATGATTTTCCGAATAATGTACAAATCCATCTCTCCATGCCAAATGAAGAAGAACATCTGGTTTACTAAAAAATATATAAGGGTCTTCTATTGAAAACAAATCACAATCAACTCTTTCTGCACGATCATCAACATATGTAGTCTTAAAATCTGCTGCTATGACATTATGTCCATTATTTAATAGTGCTTTTACAACACCTTGTCCGAGATATCCATTAGCTCCCGTAACTAAAATCTTCATCTTATCACTCCTATATCCTTAAATATTTTGTATGAACACTTACCTTATTCTGTAAAAACACTTTTTACATACGTATAACTATTAATATCTCCAATATCATATCTTTTACCTGGCATACAATAAGCATGCATGTCAGTCTGTTTACTTAGCCATGCAGCAAAACTGCCTGGTGCATCATAACCACATCCATCATCTAATGCTTCATGAATACGTTTCACATCACATCCACGATAATAATAAAAAGGAGGGACTGCCAGATTTCCTTTTGGTTTTTTAGGTTTTTCTTCATAGCTGGTAATCATATTATTTTCATCTAGTGTGATAATTGCTGTTTTCTGTTGCTTTTTCAGCTCATTTTCTTCATGACACATTACACTAGATGTATTCTTTTCCATAGCAAACTTGACAAATCCTGAAAGGCTGAAATCCAGCACATTATCTCCAGCCATAACCAAAAGATCATCATCAAGTTGCAGTTTATCTATAGCAAGCTGAATATCTTTTACTGCACCCAGACGTGTATCATTAGTACTCGTTCCATCATCTAAAACAGTAATTTTATATGTTCTTATTTTTTCTTTTTGTTTTTTCCATTCTTCAAAATAATTAACAAATTTATGATTTGAAATAATAACGAACTCATCTATATCTGTTGTCTCAACCAAATCGTCAACCAGCCAATCCAAAATAGATTTTCTTCCAACCTTTAAAAGCGGCTTTGGGAAATTTTCAGTCAATGGATAAAGTCTAGTGGCATAACCAGCTGCCAAAATCAAACATTTCATTTATATATTTCTCCTATAATTCAACACCATCTGCACTCTCACACAAATGAAAGCTATATTTTCCTTCCAGTGCTGGAAAAGCCTTCAGATATTCTGTGTTAACTTTTTCTTTAATATCCTCCGCCTTATCTGGATTAATCAGAGCCATACAGCAGCCCTTAAATCCTGCACCAGAAAAACGACCTCCATAAATACCATCAGTATCTAACATAATGTCATATAGTTTTTTTAATTCATCACACCCACACTCATAGCTATATATTGACGATTTTCCACTTTCAAAAACAAGCTGACCATAACCATCTAAATCGCCTTTGCGCCATAGTTCTGCACCTTTTTCAGCACGATAAAATTCACTATAATAATGTTCAGCACGACGTTTCCACAATTCTGGCAAACGTGATTTATAAGCTTCAAATATCTCAAACGGCACATCCCTAAGTCTTGTATTTTCAAATGTGTCATAATCAATACCTGCATACCCCATAAGTGCATACGCTGCTGCTTTGCACTCATCCTGTCGCAAATTATACTTAGAATTTTTCAATGAACGTTCCAAGCCAGAAAAGAAAATTGCTACTTTATATGGTTTCATATTATTGTTCGTTGGAATAAGTTCATAACTGTCATCTTTTGTATCTAAGTAAAGCAAATGATTTTTCTTAGAAAGAACTTCACAACTCTGATCAAGTTTTCCGCATGAAACTCCAACATACTTATTTTCTGCTGCCTTTGCCATTAAAATCATCTCCATTGAATCAAGATGAATACCATTAACTTTACATAGTGCTGATAAAAAGCAAATAATGACTGAGGCTGATGAAGACAATCCACCTATAGGCAAACTACCTTCAATAATTCCTGATAAACCAATTTTTAAACGATACTTTTCTCCAAGTATCATTGTTGCCCCTCGCAGATGATCAGCCCAATCCCCTTGTTTTTCCTCCGGAACATCACACACAAAAAACTGTGCACGTTTTGGAAAGTTTAATGATTGTACCTCCACAACACCATTCTGTTTAGGGTGATAGGCCATATGTATTCCCTTATCAATTGCCAGACCATTTATTTTTCCATACTGATGATCAATATGTGCACCCAATGGACTAATACGATATGGACAAAATGCTATATCAAAAGGTTCCTGATGATATAATTTTTTATATACTTCAACACATCTCATTTGATTTTTTTCTATGTTTTTCATAACCTATCTATCTGTTCCTCCACCTATTCTCATCTACATTTTCTACACTATCTCCACCCCAACGCTTACATTTATCTCCTGCTCAAATTGTCATTCAGCATTCCCTTGCGCATAGCTTTCTTTCTTTTCTATATAGATGTGACATTTTATCTTCACTACCAGCTAATACATCCTTCTGCTGTAAAAAAACGTTCCATCATATAAAGTTTTATATTTAATTTACTTTTTTGTGTTATCACACAATCTTATCTCTATATGTTTATCCAGTGCAGAAGCATACTTTTCAAGCACCATGAGTGTAGGAATACGTGTACCAGTCTCAAATCTTGCAAGATTGTATGGAAGTATACCTGTTATATCTGCTACATCCTTCTGCGTAAGATTCTGACGTTCTCTTTCTTCTACTAATTCACTTATAATTTCTGTAGATACTTCTCTTAAATTTTCCTGAATAGCTTCCTGGAATTCTTCAAGTCTTTTCTTTCTATAATCGCGTTCGATTATGTAATCTTCTCTATTGATTCGCATAACACCTCACCTGCAATCATTTTTGATTCTGCTAAGATTGTCTTATCACTCATACAACGTAATAAATATTATGTTGTACGTACCTTTATTCTTTATGGGATA
>UMLG01000084.1_pt1 | contig 36358 bp, 39 predicted proteins | sample 1966511 | NCBI WGS metagenome assembly UMLG01 (sample SAMEA4836195, study PRJEB28245) | human gut metagenome | biome: gut microbiome; material: fecal sample | place: Denmark | collected 2008
ATCTGCGCTCACGGCGCGCCGGTTATTGAAAACAAAAAAGCCCACATCGACTGGGAAAAATGTGTTGGCTGCGGGCGCTGCATCGGCGCATGCCCCATGGATGCCGTTAATCCGCCGGAAGCAAGTGCCAGCATGGAAATGCTTAACAAGCGCATGGCCGAATATGCGTGGGCAATTTTGGCAGGCAGGCCGCATTTCCATATCAGCCTGATTGTAGACGTATCGCCTTACTGCGACTGCCACGCCGAAAACGATGCGCCGGTTGTGCCGGATATCGGCATGCTGGCTTCGTTTGACCCCGTTGCATTGGACCAGGCCTGCGCTGATTTGGTAAACGCCGCGCCGGTAATGCAAAACTCCATTTTGGCAGAGCATATTGCCGCCGACCCGGAAGAAGCAGCCAAGCATGACCATTTCCATAACATTACTCCGGAATCGGAATGGAAGGCCTGCCTTGAACATGCAGAAAAAATTGGCATGGGTACGCGCAGTTACGAACTTATTACAGTAAAATAACCATGCAAAAATAAAAAGAGAAGCATATCATAACAAATGTGCTTCTCTTTTGCCGTTTTATGGTTAATCTTCGTTGTGTATTTTGCCGTAAGCCAGCAGTACCGTTCCCTGCGGTGCGGAAAGCGCCGGGCATACATACAGTACAATGCCGCTTTGCTTTGCGTAATAGGTTGTTAACGTTTCGCCGAATAAATCGGTTGTGCGGCCGAGAATCTGCCCTTCTTCCACAAAATCGCCGCTGTGGATATGATGAAGCCAGCAGCCTGTTTCCTGTGCTTCAAGGTAAATAATATCCGTTACGTCGCGCGGTATATAGCGCCGCGGTTTTACCGGCTCGTTAAGAAGGCCCAGCTTGCGCATAATATTTTTCAGGTCAGACTTATATTCTTCTATGTCTTCATGCAGGCACAGCCCTGCGCCGCCGCGCTCAATTAAAAGCGAAGGCAGGCCGGTGGAAGCAGCGTAGTTATAGGCGCCGCCCGTTGCCATTGAACGCACCATATATTCCACGTTCAATACCTTGGCAACGCTGCGGGCTTTTGCCGCCAGTTCCTCTGTCGGCTGGCCGGGATAATAAACATAGGGGTGCAGGCTTTCGTGAATATCGCCGCTGTGCAGGTCAACGTAAAAATCTGCCAGAGGGAAGAAACTGCTGCTGATTAAACCGGCGGTTTTTTCGGATAAAGTGCCGTCAGGATTGCCGGGAAACACGCGGTTTAAGTTTTTGCCGTCCTCCGGCACGATAAATTCGCGGCGCGCCCAGAAGCCCTGTATATTAACGGGATGAAGCATTATCAGGCTGCCGTGAATTTCCTGCGGGTCAAGGCTGCGGCCAAGCTCCATGGCGGCGGCAATGCCGGGGTATTCACCGCCGTGAATGCCTGCCGTTACCAGAAGGGTGGGGCCGTCGAATGCGCCGTTTATAATTGTTAATGGTATTTCTATTTCAGTGCCGGGTACAGGCAGCATGGTGCGCAGCTTGCTGCCGCGGCAGATTGTAAGGCCACATACGGATAAAGTATCGGACACAAAATCATCTCCTTTTAAGTAATTGTAATTGCTAAATGCATTATTCATTATAACATTAATAATAATTTACTGCAAACAAATATCAATTAAAATATTATTACTAATAAAATACCATACCCATATGGGTATGGCTAAAGTAAAAATTTGCCGGTTTGGCGCAGTTTTTATATTTAAGCTGTAAAATCAAATGCAAAATAATAGCCAAATGTAATTTATTGGCGCACATATAATTGACTAAACATACAAAAACAATTATAATATGTTAAAAGAGGCAAAGGAGCCGTAACTGGTTTCCTGTGCCTCTTTTGTTTTATATGTTCAGAAAGCTGCTGATGAAATTTTTAGAGTGGGGGGATTTATAATGCAGGAGCTTATAGCTCATCAGGAAACTATCAACCGCCAGCTGGCGCGTTACGGTGTTAAGTTTGGCATTTATAAAAACGGCGAATTTAAAGAGCGCCTTTTCCCGTTCGACCCGTTGCCGCGCGTTATTCCGGCGGCGGAGTTTGCCGTGCTTGATAAAGGGCTTTGCCAGCGCGTAATGGCGCTGAACATGTTTTTAAAAGACCTTTACGGCGATAAAAAAATTATCCGCGACGGCGTAGTGCCGGAGGATTTTGCCTTTGCAGGCTCCGGCTACCTGCCGGCTTGCGAAGGATTTACGCCGCCGAAAGGAATTTACAGCCATATTTCCGGCATCGACCTGGTGGAAGGCAGGGACGGCAGCTGGTTTGTGCTGGAGGATAACCTGCGCATACCGTCAGGTGCTTCGTATCCCTTAATTGCGCGCAGGCTGTGCCGCAGGTGCAGCCCGGAATCGTTCCGCCAGCATAATATTGTGGATAACCGCAACTACGGTGCGCTTTTGCGCGGGGGGATGGACAACGTAAACACAGGCGGCATTAACGTTATTTTTACGCCGGGGCGCTACAACGCAGCTTATTTTGAACACAGTTATCTGGCGGAACTGAGCGGTGCGGTGCTTGCCGAAAGCGGCGACCTGTTTGTTGAAGACAACAAGGTTTATTACCGTAGCGAAAAGGGCGCGGAGCGCATCGGCGCGATTTACCGCCGCATCAGCGACGAATATCTTGACCCGACCACTTTTTTGCCCGAAAGCCTTATTGGCATACCCGGCGTAATGGGCGCTTACAGGGCAGGCAATGTGGCAATTATCAATGCTCCCGGCAACGGTGCGGCAGATGACAAGGGTATTTACTACTTTGTGCCTAAAATGGTGCGTTATTACCTTGGCGAAGAACCGGTGCTGCACAATGCGCCGACCTATCTGCCGTTTTATAAAGAAGATTTGGACTACACGCTGGCAAACCTTAACAAACTTGTTGTTAAGGACGTTGCCGAAGCGGGCGGTTACGGCGTGGTGTTTGGGCGTGAGCTGACGCAGGAAAAATTAGCGGAGCTTGCGGGCATGATTAAACGCGAGCCGCGCCGCTTTATAGCGCAGGAGGTTATAGATTTTAAGGACCTGCCGGTGATGGAAAACGGCGTGCAGGCAGAGCGCAAGGCCGACCTGCGTGCGTTTGTGCTGACGGGTGCGGAAACGAAGGTATGGCCCGGCGGGCTGACACGTTTCAGCCGTGAGCCGGACAGCTTTGTTGTTAACAGTTCGCAGGGAGGAGGCTTTAAGGATACATGGGTACTATCGGATTAAGCAGGACGAACCGCCTGTTCTGGCTGGGGCGTTATCTGGAAAGGGTTTACACAACTTTAAAAGCAACGCGCGGTATGTTTGATGCGGAAACTGACGGCGCGGAAGCCGATTACAAGGATTACTGCCGCCGTATGGGCATTGCCTGCCATTATGAAAATACGGCCGCTTTTATCCGCAGCTACTATTTTGATGCGGAAAATGCAGATTCCGTCGCCGCGTCAATGGCACATGCTTATGATAACGCCATTGTACTGCGCGAAACGCTTTCCAGCGATACGCTGGCTTATGTGCAGATGGCTGTAACGGCAATGGAGCTTGCCTCAGAAAGCAGCGGGCCTGCCGTAGAGCTGCAATGGGTTTTGGACGATATTATGGCGTTCCGCGGTTCGTGCGAGGAAAATATCGAAGAAGAAATTAACCGCAATATTATAAAATCAGGCGCAAGCCTTGAACGTGTGGATATTTTTCTGCGGCTAGGCTATCCGCAGGAGCAGTGCCTGAAAGAAGTGCGGCACCTTGCCAGCCGTTTAAAAAAGGCGCAGCTTGCCGTAAACGAAAACAATATGCAGTTTTTGCTTAACTCCCTGGCAGGCAGCCCGGAAAACCTGCCGCCTGCGCCGGTGCTTACAGCGGCGGCAGAAGGGCTGCTTGTAAATATCTGACTGATTGGTGATGCTGATGAAACGCCTGCGTTTTGCTTTTATAACCACTGTGCAGTACTCGCAGCCTGTGCATGGGCACCAGCTGGCACTGCGCTGCGTGCCGTTAAACGATGCCGGGCAGCATTTGGAAACTTATACTGTTAAAATAATGCCCGGCAGGCTGCCTGCGCCGCAAAAGGACGGCTTTGGCAATACCGTGTTCTGGTGCAGCATCGGCAGTGAGCATGATGTTCTGCGTTACGGTAGCAGGGGCATTGCCCGCGTGGAAGAACCGGGGCAGCCCGCGCCGCCTCCTAATCCGTGCCTGCGCTTTCCCGGCCTGCGTACAAAACCCGGAAGAATATTGATGCAGGTTTCTTCCGCCATGGCGCGCGGCAAAACGCTTGCCGCGCTGGATGCGCTTTGCCACGCCGTACACAGCCTTTTGCGCTATCAGCCCGGGGCAACAGGCATTTATACCACGGCTGAGGAAGCCCTGGCGGGCGGGCGCGGCGTGTGCCAGGATTACGCGCACGTTTTTATAGCGTTGGCGCGGCTTGCGGGCTGGCATGCACGCTACTGCATGGGGCTTACCGTTGGCGAGGGGGCAACACATGCCTGGGCAGAAATTTATTACGAAGGCGCATGGCATGGCTTCGACCCGACGCGCGACTGCCGTACGGACGCAAGCTACCTGCGTTTTGCCACAGGGCGCGATGCTGCCGACTGCCCGGTGGAGCAGGGAACCTTTTACGGACTTGCGGACCAGACGCAGACCGTTTTTATGCGCGTAAAAGAAATTTAAGGCAGCACGCCGCTGCTTTTTAACATAGATACCGAAAGAGGTGCAGCTAAATGGACATAACTGTTGCCGGCCTTGACCTTGCCGTGCACGAGCGCCTGGAACTGCATAAAAACAGAATAACGCCGCTGCCGGGGAAGGACGGGGGCAAACGTATTTCAGTTGTTACAGGCATACACGGCGACGAGCTTGAGGGGCAGTATGCGGCGTGGCTTTTAAACCGCCGCCTTATGGAACACCCAGAATATTTGCACGCTACCGTCGATATTTATCCCGCCGTCAATCCGCTGGGCATTAATACAATTCAGCGCAGCATACCCTTGTTTGACGTTGATTTAAACAGAATTTTTCCGGGGGAAAACGGCGGCCCGGCGGCAGAATATTTTGCAAATGAAATAATTAATGACGTTAAGGGGTCGGATATTGCTGTTGATATTCACGCCTCTAATATTTTTCTGCGCGAAATGCCGCAGGTGCGTATTTCCGAAGAAACGGCAGAAGCACTGGTGCCGCTGGCAAGGCTTTTAAACGTGGATTTTGTTTGGATTTACCCGGCTGCCACTGTGCTGCAAAGCACTTTTGCGTGCAGCATGAACTCTGTTGGCACGCGCTGCCTGGTTGTGGAAATGGGCGTTGGCATGCGCCTTACGCCTGCTTATGGTGAGCAGCTTACCGAAGGAATTTTGAATTTGATGCGCAGCGAGGGCATGTGGGACGGAAAAACGCATTGTACCCATACGCCGCTTATCAGCCGTGACGAAGTGGCCTTTGTAAACGCCTGCGCCGCCGGTATTTTTATGGCGCAGGCACGGCACGGCAGTTTTGTAAAAAAAGGGCAGCTGCTTGGCATTATTGCCGACCCGCTGACGGGGAATATTAACGAGCGCGTTACTGCGCCTGAAGATGGGCTGCTGTTTACCCTGCGTGAATATCCCGTTGTTTATCCGGGCAGCCTGCTGGCGCGCATCGTAACGGGAGGCAGCAGAGAATGAAACGCGAGATTTTATATACAATGAAAATGCCTTACCGGCAGGATTTTCTGCTGGAAGGATTCCGTTTTGGAGAAGGAGAAAAATCCTGCGCCGTTGTGGGCGGCATACGCGGCGACGAGGTACAGCAAATGTACACTTGCGCGCGGCTTGTAAAAGCGCTGGCGGAAATAGAGCAGCGCGGCAATTTGCTGCCGGGGCACGAAATACTCGTCATTCCCTGTGCCAACCGCTTTTCCATGAACGTCGGCAAACGCTGCTGGCCGATGGATGGCAGCGATATTAACAGAATGTTTCCGGGGTACGATTTGGGTGAAACCACGCAGCGCATAGCGGCGGGGCTTTTTGAGGCTGTTAAGGATTACCGCTGCGGCATCCATATGGCAAGCTTTTACCTGCCCGGCAAATTTGTGCCGCACGCCCGTATTGTTAATACCGGTTACCAAAGCCCGGCGCTGGGCAGCATGTTTGGGCTGCCGTATATTGTAACGCGCGAGCCGAAGCCCATAGACACAACAACGCTGAACTATAACTGGCAGATATGGGACAGCGCCGCCTTTAACATTTATACGCAGGAAACTTCGCGCCTTGATGATGACAGCGCGGCAAACGCGGTGGATGCCGTACTGCGTTATTTAAGCCGTGTCGGTGCGGTAAAATACACCTGTTACAGCGGCTATCTTTCCACCGTCATCAGCGAAAGCGAGCTTATTAACGTACTTACACCGGCTGGCGGCATTTTTAAAGCATTAAAAGCCCCGGGCGAAGAAGTACGCAGGGGCGAGGTGATAGGGCAGATTATTGACCCCTTTACGGCGGAAATAACACACGAAATAACCGCTGCCGCCAAGAGCATGGTATTTTTTGCCATGGAAAAGCCGCTGGTGCTGGAGCACGAAATTGCTTTTAAATTAGTGTGCCGCAAAAACGGCTGAAAACGGTAATTAATTAAAATTTTGGCATAAATGGACAATAAAAAAACAGCCTTTAGGGTGCGCCGGCAGCGGCACTACCTTAAAAGCTGCTTAATTTTAAGTTGTTTTAATCTTTTCCCAAATCCGCAAATTTGGCGGCCATGGTGGGGTTGTTGCGAGTTAAGCGTTTAATGGAAAGGTCCTCCGCTTTATTGTTAGCAAGGCGCAGATTGTTTTCGGAAGATAAAAGCGCATCTTTGGTTTTTTGCAGATGGTCAATGGTTTTATCGATTTCTTCAATGGCTTTTTTAAATTTTTCGCTGGCAAGGCGGTAATTGCGCGAAAACTTATCTTTAAATTCATTCAAATCGTTTTCAAAATTGGAAATATCAATGTTCTGCGTTTTAATAACGCTTAATTCCTTGCGGTATTGCAGCGAATTCTGCGCCGCGTTGCGCAGCAGCGTGATAATGGGAATAAAAAACTGCGGGCGGATAACGTACATTTTGGGGTAGCGGTAAGAAACATCGACGATGCCGGTGTTGTACAGCTCGCTTTCCGATTCCAGCATGGAAACAAGCACGGCATACTCGCAGTTCTTTTCACGGCGGTCTTTATCAAGTTCCTTAAAAAAGTCCTCATTTTTCTTTTTGGTTGAAGTGGCGTCCATTTCGTTTTTCATTTCAAACATGATGGAAATAAACTCCGTTCCGTCCTCGTCCGCTTCGCGGTAAATATAATCGCCCTTGCTGCCGGTGCGCGCATCGTTGTCTTTTTCAAAATACGCGTTGGCAAAACCGGTCATTCTTAATTTGTTGAACTCTATTTCGCAGTGCTGCTCCAGGCTTTCGCCCACCATTTTTGTAGACTGGCGCAGTTTAAAATCTTTATAGCGCTCAATTTCCTCGTCTTTAAATTTAAGTTTTTCTTCATATTGGGTAATTAAAGTCTGTTCGCGCAGTTCGCTTTCTTTTTTGCCGTTTTCAATGGCGGAAGTAAGCTGCAAAATGCTTTGTTCCTTGTCGTTAAGCTCCTGCTGCTTTTCGTTAACTACTTTGGCAATGGCAAGTTCAATTTCCTGTTTGCCTGCGTTTAAACGTGCCGTAAGCCCGGCAATCAGCTGGTCTTTTTGCGCCAGCTCCAGTTCTTTTTTGTTAAGCGCGTCCTGTAAAGATGCGGCCTGCGACATTTTCTGCATATTTAATTGGCTTTTTAAATCGTTAATTTCCATTGCTTTTTTGGCAAGCGCAACATCATACGCTTTGGCGGTTGCGGTTTTGGCAAGCTCTACCGAAGCGTTTTTTTCTTTCTCAAACTGTTCCAGGCGTTCGTGAATTTCCCTGTGAAATTCCTCGTCCCTTACCTGTTTTACAATAGCGGCGTAGCCGGTTTCGTCAACCTGAAACACCTCGCCGCATTTGGGGCATTTTATTTCCTGCATCTATTGCTTCTCCTTATTTGTAATTTAATTTTATAATTTTATTTGCCGCTTGCAGGCCGCAGTCATAGCCGTGGTCGTACAGCGCTAAAAGTTTTTCCTTGTCAAGGTCAAGCCGGTCAATCGTCAGCGGCTGCTGAGGGCGTATAATAATGGCCTTGCCTTCCTGTTCAAGTTTTTCAACGGCTTCTATTTGATTATTGTAATTTTGCGGGCGTTCTGCCAAAATCTGCTGCAAAAGCGGGTAATGCTTGTACCACAGTTTAACCAGCGCCGCTGGAACGGTGCTGTTTTTGCGGTAGCCCTTGTTGCGCGTCAGCACAATTACAAACTTATCGTAGCCTGCCCTTTGCCCGCGGTCAAACGGAATGGGGTCTGTCAGCGCGCCGTCCAAAAGGCGGCGTTTATCGAAATGCACAATGGGCGCCAGAAACGGCAGCGATGCCGAAGCGCGCACCGGCGTAAAATTCCTGCCCATATCCATCTGCGTGTACCATACCGATTCGCCCGTTCCGCAGTCAGTTGTGCCAACCTCCAGCCTGCCGGGATATTTATAAAACGCATCGTAATCAAATGGAATTAAATGGCGGGGAATATCGTTTAAAATAAAATCGAAACCGAACAGCGAGCGTGTGCGCAGCCAGTTTTTTACGCTGCAGTAACGGTCGTCGCCCACATAATCTTCAATAATCCGCCTGGTGCGGCCCTTTTGCCCCGACATATACGAAAGTATATTGCAGGCTCCCGCCGATACCCCGGCGATATGCGGGAAAACCAGTTCTTTTTCCAGAAAAGCGTCAAAAACACCGGCCGAAAACATGCTGCGCATGCCTCCGCCTTCCAGTATCAGGCTGAGATTGGACAGTAGCATAAGGCACCTCCGTTAAACTTGCTGCTGATTTTTATTATAACATTTTACAGGCGAAGGGCATATAAGTTTGTTTATTTTTTGTGCGGGCAGAGTTATAATAAAAACGTAAGCCAAAACAAACCGGCTTACGGAAGGAGTATAAAAACAATGTCTGCTGTACTTGATTATTTAAAAGAAAGCGGCGTATTTTATCTTTCGACAATGGACGGCAATCAGCCGCGTGTACGTCCGTTCGGCGCTGTATGCGAATTTGAAGGCAAATTGTATTTTATTACCGCAAAAACCAAAAACGTTTACAAACAGCTTTTGGAAAATCCCCGCGTGGAAATTTCTGCCATGAAAGGGCAGGACAGCTGGATTCGCCTTGACGGCGAGGTAAAAATGGATGACCGCCGCGAAGCGCGCGTTGCCATGCTGGAAGCCGTGCCGGTTTTGAAAAATATGTATAATGCCGATGACGGCGTTATGACCGTTTTTTATCTTGATAACATTAAAGCAACGGAATATTCCTTTACCAGCGAACCCAAAGAATTGGCATAACCGGGAATTTTTAAGGGGCGGCCTTTTTACAGGGTCGTCTTTTTTTGACGTTTTTTACAGGAAACAGCAGACAGATTTTGTTATAATATTTTGTTAAGGAGGGAGTGCCGTGGATAAAACAAGAGGCCACGCAGCGGCAATTATAACCATTTTTGTGTGGGGCGTTACGTTTATTTCAACAAAAATACTGCTTACAGGCTTTTTGCCGGTAGAAATTCTGTTCTGCCGCTTCGTTATCGGCTATCTGGCTCTGTTTGCCATTTGCCCGCGGCTGCTGCCTTATGGCGGCTTGCGGCAGGAGGCTTATTTTGTTGCAGCGGGGCTTACCGGCATTTGCCTTTATTATTTGCTGGAAAACATAGCCCTTACTTATACGCTGGCTTCCAATGTCGGTGTGCTGCTCTGCACGGCTCCGTTTTTTACGGCACTGGCAGGTTTTGCGGCTTCGCGCGGTAAGGAACGCCCGCACCGGCGTTTTATTTTTGGTTTTGTTCTTGCCATGGCAGGCATTTACCTCATAAGCACTGCCGAAAGCGGCATGCAGTTTAACCTTACCGGCGATATTTTAGCGTTAAGCGCTGCCGCCGTGTGGGCGCTTTACGCCGTGCTGACGCGCAAAATAACAACCTTCGGCTACAACACCATTTTAATTACGCGGCATATCTTTTTTTACGGGCTGCTGTTTATGCTGCCTGCTTTATATATCTTCGGCTTTACGCCGGATTTAACACGCTTTTACAACCCGGCATATTTGTTTAATATTTTGTTTTTGGGGTTGGGCGCATCTGCCATGTGCTTTGTAACGTGGAACTATGCCGTTAAAGTGCTGGGCGCTGTTAAAACAAGCGCTTATATTTATGCCGTGCCGGTGCTGACGGTTGCTTCGGCAGTAATTGTTTTAAACGAGCCTGTAACGGTAAAAATGCTGGCGGGCGGCGTGCTAATTATACTGGGGCTTTTGCTCTCGCAAAAAGCGTAAAACAAAAATTTTTATAATGCGGTATTGCTTACAACACATAAAAAAACTGCCTTCGGTACACAGTACATATGACGAAGGCAGGTTTTGTTTATGTAAGTTTTTTAATATTTATCAAACAGTGAGCTTTGCCCGCATTGCAGGCTGCGTGCGGAGTAATCCGCAAGGGGGATGAAGGTAAGGCGCTTATTTTCGGGGAACAGGTAAAAACCTGTGTACTGGTAGCCGCTGTGCTGCGTAAGCGTAAGGCGCAGCAGGCAGGGCACATTGCCGCTGGTGCATTTAAATTGCATATAGCGGGTGTTTAGCCCCTGAAAGGTTTTGTATTCGCCTGCTTCCGTAAGTACAAGATTTTGCAGCTGGGGCGGCAGGTTTAAAGCTTCGGTATTTACCTGCCGGTAGCTGTACTGCGGCGGCGCTTCAAATTCGGTAATTTCAATAATTTCTTCGCCTTTTTCCTTCAGGTGGCGTGTTACCGGTGCAGGCGGCGCCATAAGTTGTTTGCCTGCCAGTGCGTCTTTAAACACTGCGGCTTTGCCGTCCGGCAGGGAGGCGTTAAACATCATTGCCGTTGCGTCATCCGCACCGCGGGTAATCATCGGGCCTTCTGCAGGCAGCCCTGCCAGCAAATCCGCGCCGAAGGCCGTGGGTATTGCCAGGCTGTAAGACGGGGCTGTTTTATTAACATAGTAGGTAAAATCTGCCGGTTTGGTTAAATACCAGTTTTCTTTGGCAGGTTCTATTTTTACCGTGCGGCGTACAACGCGCGGCTGTTTAACCTGCTGCTGTACGGTGTTTTTGCCCTGTCCGGTGTCCGTTTCAGCGGTTTTTACATTTGCCGGTGTTTTTACGGCAGCTTCCTGCTCAGGTGCTGTACCGTTTGGCGCAGTTGTATTACTGCTTTCGGGTTCCGGGCTCTCTTTTGGCGTTTGGGCGTTCTGCCGCTCCGTGCCGGCGGGGTTTTCCGCTGGATGGTTATTCAGTTTTGCCGTTGCTTCTGCCAGTAAATCCGGCGTAATTGTGTTTGGCGTCTGCGGCATTGCAGCGTGCGCAGCACCGGCTGCAAACAGGCAGATTGCCAAAGCGGCAATAGTTTTTTTCATGGCTTACTCCTTCAGCGCGCTTTGTATAATACCGCCGCCAACAATAAATTCGCCGTTATAAAATACAACGGCCTGCCCCGGCGTAACGGCGCGCATGGGTTCATCAAAGGTAACTTTTACATATTCGCCGCAGGGTTCAATGGTTGCCGGTACGTCCTGCTGGCGGTAGCGTGTTTTGGCGGTTACACGCAGCGGGCCGGTAAGGGCGGCTTCGGTAATAAAATTACAGTTTTTGGCAAGCAGCCCGCGGCTGAACAGTGCTTCTGCCGGGCCTACCGTAACGTTGCCGGAAGCGGTGTCTTTTTCTATTACATATAAAGGGTAATCGTAGGCAATGCCAAGGCCTTTGCGCTGGCCGATGGTGTAATTTACAAGCCCTTTGTGGCGGCCGAGAACCTGCCCGTTAAGATGCACGAAATTACCTGCGGTATCGGAAGCTTTGCCGATGCGCCCGATTAAACCGGCATAATCGCCGTCAGGCACAAAGCAGATATCCTGGCTGTCCGGTTTTTGGGCGGTAACAAGGCCTGCTTCGGCGGCGAGCCTGCGTATTTCGTCTTTGCTTACGCCGCCAAGGGGCAGCAGCACGTGCGAAAGTTGTTCCTGCGAGAGCGAAAACAGCATGTAGCTCTGGTCCTTGCGGTGGTCCTCGCCGCGCGCCAAAAGCCAGCGGGCCTTTGCGTTATCGTAAACTATGCGGGCATAATGCCCTGTTGCCAGGTAGTCACAGCCGAGCTCTTTGGCGTAATCCAACAGTGCGCCGAATTTTATGTATTTGTTGCAGTCCACACAGGGGTTGGGCGTGCTGCCGCAGCGGTATTCGCTGGCAAAGTGCTGTATAACGTGCCTGTTAAAGCAGGCTCTTAAATCAACAACCTTGTGCTCAATGCCAAGCTTCTGCGCTACGGTCTGTGCGTCTTTAATGTCGCGGTCAATATTAAGCGGCGCATCCGGCAGGCCGATATCGCAGCCGTTAAACATACGCGCCGTAACGCCAATAACTTCATAACCCTGCTCTAAAAGCAGCATTGCTGCGGCAGAACTGTCTACGCCGCCGCTCATGGCGGCAAGTACTTTTTTCTTCATGTTATTCCTTCGGCGGCAGCGCTGCGCAGATTTCGTTTATTTTAGCTTCGTCAACGCGCATGGCTTCAATGGTTTTTTCAAACAGCTCGTCAAGCGTCCAGCCAAGCATTTCGGCACCCTGCGCAATTACCTCGCGGTGGCAGCCTGCCGCAAATTTTTTATCTTTAAATTTCTTTTTAATGGATTTTACTTCCATGTCACTTACGCTTTTGGAAGGGCGCATTAAAGCGGTCGCGCCGATAAGGCCGGTAAGCTCGTCGGCGGCAAACAGAACTTTTTCCATCTGGTGTTCCGGTTTAACATCGCACACAAGGCCGTAGCCGTGGCTGGCGGTAGCGTGGATGAGTTTTTCGTCTATGCCGCGTTCGCGCATAATTTCCTGCGATTTAATGCAGTGCTGGTCAGGGTACATTTCAAAATCAAGGTCGTGCAAAAGCCCGGCCAGTGCCCAGAAATCTGCTTCATCGCCGTAGCCGAGCTCGTTGGCGTACCAGCGCATAACGCCTTCCACTGTCAGTGCGTGGCGCAGATGAAACGGGTCTTTGTTATATTCTTTTACTAATTCCCAGGCTTCTTCACGTGTTAAATTTGCCATAAAAAATCCCTCCTGATTATATAAAGCATGGTTAAAGCAATTTTATTTACAGCAGCATTTTTCTTCCTGCCATTTCAGTAAATCCGCCAGCGTAATATTATCTACAACATTGTTGATGGCTTCGCCTATGCGCCGCCATACTTCTGTTGTAACGCAGTCATCAAGGCGCGGGCAGAGAGCCGGATGCACGGAAGCCGCGCAGGCTACCGGGGCAAGGTCGCCTTCAAGCACGCGCAGTATTTCCCCAACGGTGCATTCTGACGGTGCTTTGGTAAGTTTATAGCCGCCCTGCGCGCCGCGGGCGCTTTGTACAAGCCCGGCTTTGCTCAAACGGCCGATAATCTGTTCCAGATATTTATCGGATATATCCTGCCGCAGGGAAATTTCTTTAACCGGCGTATATTCATGCTGGCTGTTGGCTGCTAAATCAAGCATCAGGCGCAGCGCGTAACGTCCTTTGGTAGATATTTTCATGCTGAACTCCTTTCATATAAAGTATTTTACTACTAATCAAGTAGGGATTCAACAAAAATTTAAAGGGCAGTATTTTGCCTGAACAAAATTAAAATTTTTAACGGTTTTTTTATATTGTTATGTGTGTTAAAATAAAAGCATAAATTTTATTTTTAAAATTCTACTCCGGAGGAATTGTAATTATGGAAAACAAAGAAAAGATGGATATTGAGAAGGAATTTCAACACTATCTTGAAATTTTCAAGCATGATAAAGAACTCGGCAAAGCCCTGAGCCTTGTATCTTTCCCGGCATTGTTCAACGATAAGTTTTTGCAGGAAAATAGCAAGTTTACTTCCATGAACGATTTAATAATCCGCAGCGGTTTCGGCATTATGAACCTGCTGGAAGTGGAAAACGTAAACCAGGAAAAATGGAACGCTTATATTGCCAAAAACAGCAACTGCACCACCTGGTTTGAATTTGGCAAACTTGCCATGATTGAATGGATGAAAGCCAAACTGGAGGAAGTTAAGAACGCTGCAAATTAAAAAATAATGCTTTAAAAAGGAAGTGAGGCCGCGTGGATATTGTACTGCATGCGTTTGAAGGCGTTTTTACCGTCAGCCTGATGGTATTGGCCGGGTATTACCTTGGCAGCCACCACTGGTTTTCGGAAGAAAGCCTGAACCTGATTTCCAAACTGATAACAAAAATCTGCCTGCCGTTGTATATGATTGTGAATTTAACGGAAACGCTTACGCACGATACGGTTATACAAATGAGCAGCGGCCTTCCGGTAGCGGTTTCGTCGATGATAATCTGTTTTATCATCGGGCAGCTTGCCGTGCGCTTTGCCAAAATACCCAAAGGGCGGCGCGGCGTTCTGGCGGCGGTGTTTTTTGTAACCAATACCATTTTAATAGGCCTGCCGCTTTCCACCGAACTGTTTGGTACAAAGTGCATACCGTTTGTACTGGTTTATTATATGGCGAACACGGTGGTGTTCTGGGTTGTAGCGGCCCACATTATTGCCGTTGACGGAACGGAAAACGTACCGCCGCTCTTTAGCGTGCAGACGCTGAAGCACATTGTTAACCCGCCGCTGGCAGGTTTTGCCATTGGCTTTACCTTGGTAATGCTTGAACTGCACCTGCCGCATCCGCTGCTTGTTTCGTTTAAATACATGGGCAATATGACAACGCCGCTGGCCATGCTTTTTATAGGCGCCGTTGTAAGCAATGCGGACTGGAGTAAAATCCATTTTGACCGGCAGATTTTACTTGCTCTGTTAGGACGTTTTGTAGTTTGCCCGCTGGGAATTATTTTAATGGCGCCGATAATTGGCATACCGCCGCTTATGACGCAGGTGTTTACCATTCAGGCTGCCATGCCTGCACCTTCCGTGCTGCCCGTGCTTGCCAAGAACTATGGGGCCGATTACGAATATGCCGCTACCCTTACGGTAGTTACAACGGTTTTGGCAGTTGTTGTAATGCCGTTTTATATGTGGGTTGTATCTTAATTTGTTTGCAGCATAAACTAAAAATACGAACAAATTTTCATAAATATGCTTGACAAAATTCACTGTTCGTTTTATTATAACTATAACGAACAAACGTTTTGAAAGGCAGTTGATTGTTTATGAAAAAGCTGACGGCAATAGTAATGGCATTCTTTTTATTATACAGCGGTTACGTGCTCGGCACAGTATCCGCAGCAGATGAAATTTACACCACGCGCACGGTAACCGTGTACAGCGGCGATACCATGTGGGATATTGCTTCACGCTGGGCGGAAGATGACGAAGATGTGCGCGCCGTTATTTACCGCATCTGTGAGGCAAACGGTTTGCAAAATACGGATTTGCAGCCGGGACAGAAAATTATGGTGCCGGTGCGTGTGCATGCCGGAGAGGGCGTAATGCTGGCCGAAGCAACGAACGGAAATTTATAAAATACGAACAAAATAAAAGCAGGCCTGATGATTTTAAGATCATTAAGCCTGCTTATTTTTTATGCCGTAAATAAAGCGTTTTATTTGTTTTCCGGCTTCCATTTGCCGCTGAGTACCTTAAGGTAGTTTACTTTGTCGGTAGCGCCTTCCGTACTTATTAAGAGTACGCGCGAGTTTTTATCAAGCCCAAGTTCATTGCGCAGCTGTGCAAGCTCAGGGTCCTGCATCAGCGCTGCCAGAACTCCGGCGGTTACCGCACCCGATTCGCCCGAAACAATACGCGCATCGCCGCTTTGCGGCATACCCAGAAGCCGCATGCCGCGTGCTGCATAGTCATCACTGCAGGCAATAAGGGCACTTGCAAAATTATTGATTATATCCCAGCTTATGGTGCAGGGTTCGCCGCAGCAAAGCCCGGCCATCATGCTGTTCATTCTGCCGGTTACTTTATGCAGTGTGCCGTCGTTTGCCGCTGCCGTTTTATACAGGCAGGCGGCTTTGTCCGGCTCGCAGATAACGGTAACAGGCAGGTTATTCTGCCAAAGCGCTGCAAAATAGCCGAGTACCGCGCCTGCCATGCTGCCTACACCGGCCTGCAAAAACAAATGCGTCGGCGTTATGCCGTTTAGCTGAGCTGTAATTTCCTGCGCCATGGTGGTATAGCCCTGCATAATCCAGGTGGGTATTTCTTCGTAGCCGCTCCACGCGGTATCCTGTACCAGCACCCAGCCGTGCTTGCGGCTCATGGCATAGGCAAGGCGCACGGCGCCGTCGTAGTTAAATTTTGTAATTTCCGCTTCTGCGTCCAGCGCGCGGATGTTGTTAAGCCGTTCCTGGCTTGAGCCTTCGGGCAGATAAACAACAGCTTTATGCCCCAGAAGTTTGGCAGCCCAGGCTACGCCGCGCCCGTGATTGCCGTCCGTTGCCGTTACAAAGGTTACGGTGCCGAGTTTGGCTTTTGCTTCTTCGCTGCACAAAACGTTAAAACTGTTTCCGTCAATGGGCATATTTAATTTGCGGCATAAGTATCTGGCAATGGCGTAACTGCCCCCCAGCGCTTTAAAGGCGTTCAGCCCAAAACGTGCCGATTCGTCCTTAACAAAAATCTGCCCAACGCCGAGCTGTTTTGCCAGATTAGGCAGGCTTACAAGCGGAGTTTGCGCATAACCTGCAATGCCGCTGTGAAATTCAAGTACGGCCTGCATAGCTTCCGGCTGCACAAATTTGAGGCTGCCGGTATTTTTATTTCCTTTATGAAGTACATATTGCAGATTGGCCATAAAACTGTTCTCCCGTATTAAAACGGCACAGCCTAAAGCTGTGCCGCCGTTAATTATTCAGTTTATGAACTTTTTAAAACAGTTCTTTTAAAATCATGGTCTGTTCGCGGTCGGGGCCTACGGAAACAATGCCTACTTCAACGCCTGCTACTTCGCTCATGCGTTTTAAGTATTTTTTGCAGTTTTCCGGCAGGTCTTCGTATTTGCGTACGCCGCTGATATCGGTCATCCAGCCTTCAAATTCTTCGTAAACAGGTTCAACCTGTGCCAAAACTTTCAGGCTTGCCGGGATTTGTTTGATTTCTTCGCCGTTATATTTGTAGCCTACGCACATTTTAATTACCGGCATTTCGTCAAGAATGTCAAGGCGGGTTACTGCCAGGCAGTCAAGGCTGTTTACGCGTGCGCTGTATTTCAGCATAAAGGCGTCAAGCCAGCCGCAGCGGCGCGGGCGTCCGGTAACGGTGCCGTATTCGTGGCCGCGTTCACGCAGGGCGTTGCCGTCAGCGTCAAACAGTTCGCATACAAACGGGCCTTCGCCAACACGGGTGGTGTATGCCTTAACAACGCCAACCACATGGTTGATGCACAGTGGGCCTACGCCGCTGCCGGTTGCCGCATTGGCAGCAGTTGGGTTGGAGCTTGTTACATACGGATAGGTGCCGTGGTCAATATCAAGGAAGGTAGCCTGCGCGCCTTCGAACAATACGTTTTTGCCTGCTTCAAAAACTTCGCCAAGCACAACGCCGGTGTCGCAAACATGCGGGCGGAGTTCTTCGGCATAAGCCAGGTATTCTTTCAGCACGCTGTCATAGTCAAACGGTTCGCCGCCGTAAATTTTGGTAATAATTTCATTTTTGGCAGCCAGGTTTACACGCAGCTTGTCAGCAAAAGTATCGGGTTCCATCAAATCGCAGATGCGGATGCCGGTACGGGCTACTTTATCCATGTAGCAGGGGCCGATGCCGCCTTTGGTAGTGCCGATTTTGTGTTCGCCGAGTGCAGCTTCCTGCAGTTCGTCCAATTTTGCATGGTAAGGCATAACAACGTGGGCGCGGTCGGAAATCAAAAGATTGCTGCAGTCAATGCCCTGGGCTTTCATGCCTGCAATTTCCTGCAGTACAACTGCGGGGTTAATAACTACGCCGTTGCCGAGGATATTGATTTTATCTTTGTACAGTACGCCGGAGGGCAAAAGACGCAGTTTATAGGCAACATCGTCTACAACAACGGTGTGCCCTGCGTTGGAGCCGCCGGAATAACGTACAACAGCGTTGGCTTTCTGAGCCAGGTAATCAACAATCTTGCCTTTGCCTTCATCGCCCCACTGGGCGCCGATAACTACAACAGATGACATAACTATCTCTCCTTATATAATCATAATCCGAAGCGCGCCATAATGAGGTCTACATTGCGCAGCATCGGCATGGGGTCAAAGCAATGCTCAATTTCTTCGTCGGTGAGGTATTTTTTAATATCCTCATCATGTTCAACATTGGTTTTAAAGTCTGCACCTTCCAGCCAGCGTGCCATAGCGTTGCGCTGTACCCATTTGTAAGCGTCCTCGCGCAGTACGCCTTTGCTTACAAGGGCAATCAGCAGGTTCTGGCTGTAAATAAGACCGCCGGTTTTGTTCATGTTGGCAATCATGGCATCCGGATAAACCAGCAGTTTATCAACAATGTTGATGAATTTACGCAGCATATGATCCAGTGCAATGGTTGCATCCGGCAGAATAACCCTTTCTACGGAAGAATGGGAAATATCGCGTTCATGCCACAGCGTAACGTCTTCAAGGGCAGCAACGGCATAACCGCGCAGCAGCCTTGCCATACCGGAGATTTTTTCGCAGGTAATGGGGTTACGTTTGTGCGGCATGGCCGAAGAACCTTTCTGGCCGGGCGCAAAATATTCTTCAGCTTCGCGGATATCGGTGCGCTGGAGGTTGCGGATTTCGGTCGCCATTTTTTCCAGCGAAGAACCGATAATGGCGATGGTGGTTAAATAATCGGCGTGGCGGTCGCGCTGGATAACCTGGGTTGCCAGGCGTGCAGCCTTAATGCCGAGTTTTTCGCATACATATTCTTCAACAAACGGGTCGATGTTGGAGTAAGTGCCGACAGCGCCGGAAAGCTTGCCAACGGAAATAAATTCGCGGGCCTGTTTCAGGCGTTCCATATTGCGTTCGGTTTCATCCATCCACAGCGCAAATTTCAGGCCGAAGGTCATCGGTTCGGCGTGAATGCCGTGCGTGCGGCCAATCATAACGGTGTGTTTGTGTTCGGCAGCGCGGCGTTTTAAAACTTCGTGCAGCTTTTCGAGGTGTTTCATCAAAAGGTCTGCGGACTGCTGCATCATAACGCCCATAGCGGTGTCTTTAACGTCGCTTGAGGTTAAGCCTTTATGGATGTATTTGGAAGCATCGCCCACATATTCTGCAACATTTGTTAAAAAGGCGATAATATCGTGGTTGGTAACAGCCTCAATTTCTTTAATGCGTTCAATGCGGAAATCTGCTTTGGTCTGAATGTCATGCAAAGCATCATCAGGCACAATGCCCAGTTTGTTCATGGCTTCGCAGGCAAGAATTTCCACGCGCAGCATGGTGCGGAATTCGTTTTCAAGAGTCCAGATATTGCCCATTTCCGGATTGGTATAGCGTTCAATCATATTTTTGCCCCCCAAAGTGTTTTTTACAATAAGAAACAGGAAGCAGCCTCTTTTGTGCCCTTCCTTAACGACAAAACTTATTATCCTTTCTTATCATACCATTTATAGCATTTTACCGCAAGGCTATCCGGCTTTTTTATAAAAATATTCCTGCGGAAGATGCAAAACGGCAGCGCCAAAAATTTATGGCTGTGCCGTTTATATCAGTAAAAAGCATGCAGCGCATACAGTGCTGCCAAAAATATTAAATTGTCAACCGTAAAAATTGCCAGGTACTGCCGCCTTAAATGCGGATACTTTGCAGCAACCTGCTTGTAGGAGATAAGGCTTGCCATGGAAGCAATGAGCGTGCCGAGGCCGCCGAGGTTGGTGCCTACAATAAGCGCGGCGTAATTATTGCTGTAACCTGAAAGCAGCATTGCCGCAGGTACATTGCTGATAATCTGGCTGACGGCGACGCTTATTAAAACTTCGTTGCCGGCCAGAATCTGATTGATAAAACTGTGCAGGCTTCCGATATGGTTCATATTGCCGACAAAAATAAAAAAGAAAAGGAAGGTTAGCAGCAGGGAGTAATCAATCTGCCGGAACAGGCTTTTGTTTTTGTATAAAAGCGCGGCGGCAACAATGGCCAGTAGTACCAGGTGCGGCACAAAGTGGGCCACGGTAAGCACGCATAAGGCAAATAAAACAAGGTAAAAGCAGACGGTGCGCTTGTCTTTAAGCCGTTCGGTTTTTATATCCAGCTGCAGGTGTTCTTCCGGGTAAAATACAAGCACAACTGCCGTCAGCATAAAGGCGGCAAGGCCGGTATACAGCCACATCAGCTCCAAAAATTCCGGCACACCCATGCCCGAAAGCGAAAACAGGTACAAATTCTGCGGATTGCCGATAGGCGTAAACATACTGCCGAGGTTGGCCGCTATTGTCATCAGCGTAACGGTGCCGCAAAGTTTGTCCGTTAAATTAATCATTTCCAAAATCATAATGCCGAAAGGCACAAAGGTAATCAGCGAAACGTCATTGGTGATGAACATGCTGCTGATGAAGCATAAAAATATCAGCGTAAACACAATGCCGCGCCTTGTTTTTACCTTAATTAATATGCGGCTGCCGATAAACTGCAAAAAATTCTGCCCGCGCAGGCCTTCAATAATCAGCATCAGGCAGAATAGCATGATGAGCGTATTAAAATCAATATAGCGCAGATATTTAAGGCTGGGCAGTTCAATGGGGCACGAAAGCAGCGCCAGCAGCAGCGAAACGCTTAAAACAACATCATTGCGCAGATAGTTTTTTATTTTTGCAAGCACTTGTTAAACGCCTTTCCGTAAAAGCAAAATAAATTCCTAAACATTGTACCATATTTGCAGAAAGATACAAAAGATTTTAATAAAATTTTAGCGGTTTATTTTTGTTTGCTGTGCTTTATTTGTTTACGTTTGTTGACATAATTCTTTAACAGAGTTACACTAATATCAATATATTAAAAGAAAACAGCAATATTTAAAACGCTGTTACAAAATTTATTTTGTTTTGAAAGGGAAAGATATTATGAAGGAATGTGTACAGGCAAAATTAATGCTCAGTGCAGCTATGGTTATTTTTGGCACGCTGGGCGTTTTTACGCGCAATATCGGTGTAACAAGCGGTGAACTGGCGCTGTACCGCGCGGTGCTGGCTTCCGTCCTTATCGGGTTTTACCTGGTATTTATTAAAAAGGGCGGACTTAATTTAAAAAACGCCGGGCGAGAGCTGCCGCTTTTACTTGCTTCCGGCATTGCCATGGGCATTAACTGGATTTTGCTGTTTCAGGCATACCGCTATACAACAATTTCGGCGGCTACTTTAAGCTATTACTTTGCGCCGGTTATTGTTACGGTGGCTTCGCCGCTTTTGTTTCACGAACGGCTGACGGCAAAACAGATTATTTGCTTTGTAATGTCCACGCTGGGGCTGGTGCTTATTATAGGCACCGGCGGCGGTGAAGAAACTGCCGGTATTACAGGCATTTTGTTTGGGCTGGGCGCGGCGGTTTTTTATGCCGCTGTTATTTTGCTTAATAAATTTATTAAAAACGTGGCAGGCATACAGCGTACCATTTTGCAGATGCTGGCTGCCGTTGTTACTTTGCTGCCGTATGTGGCGGTAAGCAGCGGGTTTAATTTGAACCTGCTGGATGGTACCGGTTGGGTATGCCTGCTGACGGTGGGTCTGTTCCATACAGGCATTACTTACTGCCTGTATTTTTCCGCACTGAAAGATTTAACGGGGCAGGAAGCCGCTATTTTAAGCTATATAGACCCCCTGGTTGCCGTAATAATTTCCGTACTTTTACTGGGCGAGCCCATGACGCTGATGCAGCTTATCGGCGGCGCGCTGATACTGGGCTTTACTTTGTGGAATGAGAAAGCGTAGCAGTATCATAATTTAAAAATTTAAAAGCATAGAGATATACTTCTGCGGCCCGGCAAAAATGATGTGGCTTCTCCGATTCCGCCCGGGCTGCGCAGCCGGGCTCTCAAAAAATAGCATGCTGAATTTAGCCGCCACATTTTTTGGCTCGTGCCTTGAAGCACATCTCTATGCTTTTGCTGAATTTATAATGTAAAACCCGCCGCGTAATAACGGCGGGTTTCTTTTATTATTGGGTTAATAGCCACTTAATGCCGGCGGCGCTGCGCTTGATAATATCGCGGTAATGGCCGCCGGGGTTAAGTTCATAACAAGTGTTAATGCCAAGACTGCGGTAATGCGCTGCCAGTTCTTCCGTACACTGCTGCACGGTTTTAAGGTATTGGTTGCGTGCGCGTGCTTCTTTATCGCCCAGCGAAAAATACAAATGCTGCGGAGTTTTACAAAGCGCGCTTTGCAGGGCAAAATCCTTAAAACCGGGGTACCACAGCGAACCGCTCATGCTCGCCGCGCAGCTGAACAAATCCGTTTTGTACAGCGCGTATACGGTAAACAAACCGGCAAGCGAATATCCGGCAAGCCCGCGCCACAAAATTCCGTTCAAGCCTGCTTCTGCCTGCGGTAAAACCTGCTGCGTTAAAAATTGCAGGTAGGCGTCCGCGCCTCCGGTAAACATCTCGCTGTACTTAAATAAATTGCCTGCCGCCCATGGCGAAAGTTCTGCTTCCCAGTTCAAGCCGCTGACAGTTACTAGAGTAAAATCTGGGCAGCCGCCTTTTTGAACCTGCGCATAAACCTCGCCGCCGTCGTCATTATAGGTTGTTAAATAAATTACCGGCCTGTTTTCCGCCAAAGCGGGATAGACCGTTATTTTTTTGTTGTCGGTGTTAAAGGTTTGTTTCTCCATTTTCAGCACTTTCTGTTTTTATTAAACTACACACATCAATAAATTGATACCAGCACCGCGCTGTTCAGTTCTGCCATTTGCCTGTAAAATCTTTTCAGATTTTCGTAACAAATACGCAAATCGTCTTCAATTTCTTCTTTTTCTTCTTCGTAACTCCAAATATCGGGATAAATGTTATTGGCAGCAAATTCCTGCATATTAAAGTTTGCAATGTATTTTTCAAAATCAAGGTTTTCCAGCGCTGCGGATATTTCTTTCACTCTGTATGCGTTTATTCCGGCCACATATTCTTCAGCGTCCTCACCGGATAAAGTAAATTCGCCCACTATTGCTTCACTGATTAAATTATTTTTAAGAAGTTCAGCAGATTTACCAGTTAAAAGAAAATGCAGTGCGTCCCACATTTTATCAATGTCACACAAAATTACATCTTCATTTTCCTGTAAATCCTCAATATTTTCAAATAAATCCGTGCTATTTTTTAATTCTTGTAATTTTTCATCAGCTATTTGCTGATAATTTGCAATCATGCCCATTTATATTTCCCCTTTCCACATATACGTATGTAAGAAAGCACTTAACTAAATACGGTCATTCAACGCCAAACATCGGCTTGCCGTCTTTTCTTGCTATCATACCAAGGGTAATGTCATCATAAACTTCCTGCGTGTACACATAGGTCCCGTTTTTTATGTTCGCCACATAATCAGCAATAAAATCCTTAAAGGATGGCGCAACAAGTTCACGCTCCGGCGAGTTATACCAAAAAGTAATAACCTGCCCTGCACTGCCGCCTTCTGCCGGTGCAAAATCAAGGCACAGGCAATGTCCGTCAGTCGTTGTGGCAAAAGGCACCCACAATGCGCAGCCCCATACATTTTTTATGCCCGGTTCTGCTTCAGCAGGAATTTGCAGAAAATCCTCTTCGTTAAATTTAAAGGCATCCCAAAAATAAAGTATCTGCTTTAAGCTGCACAGAAAGAACGTATCAAAAAGTGCATCAGCATATTCATTCTGACCGTTAAACGCTCGGTAAAATTTTTTAAAATCCTCCGGCAGCATGATATTCATTTTTTCTTCCGCAGCCTTCAGTTCTGTTTCCGTTGCTCCGGCAAACAAATCAGGCTGAAAACCCTGTATATTTTTAATGGTTTCTGCAAAATCTTCAATAAAGTTCATAAAACAAACCTTTTATTTTAAATAACTTACTCGCGCCACTCCACCGTCTCACTCCACGATTTGTGCGGACGCGGGGCAGGTTCTTCATCAGCGTAGCCCAGTGCAAAAGCTGCGGCAAGCTCGCCGCCCAACCATGTGCACAGCTCCTGTTGCGCAAAATAGGTGTCGCAAATCCACAGACTGCCAAGCCCTGCTTCCACCGCCGCCAGCGACATATTTTCCACGGCTGCGCCTATTGATTGTGCGTTGCAGATTTCAAACACACGGTTTTCTGCATTCTGCGGTGTCAGTAAATCAAGCCCCAGCGGATTGACTACAAAAATAATTACGGGTGCCTGCCGCATAATGGCAAGCGTATTCCATGCACCGGCTATATACTGCGCGCTTTCTGGCAAAAGCGGCTGCTGTGCTTCGCGGCGCAGGCCCTGTTCCATTGCGGCCAGCGCTTCATCTTTTGCTTTGCCGGTTGTTACCACAAAATGCCATGGCTGCCTGTTTTTGGAGGACGGGGCAAGTGCGCCTGTTTTAATAATTTTTTCAATTATATGGCGCGGTACCGGCGTGTTTTTAAATTTGCGTATGCTGCGCCTTGCGGCGATTGTGTCAAGCATGTTCTTCCTCCGTCAGTATTTCCGACAGATTTTCAATAATCTGCCGCAGGGTTTTAACGGTTTCTTCAAGCGGCAGGGCTTTGCTTTCGTCCCATACCATCTGCGGGAGCAGCGGCACATGTGCAAAGCCGGTTTTTACTGGCGTGCCGTTAAAGTGGTGCAGTGCGGTGTAAAAAATGTCGTTGCAGACATAACCGCCGGTGCAGTAGCCAAGGTGAACCGGGCAGCCCTGCTTTTGCAGACGCGCCACAAGTTTATGTACGGGTATGGTGGCAAAGTATGCCGCCGGGGCGCCGGGCACTACCGGCTCGCCCCACGGTTTTGCGCCTTTGTTATCTTCAATAAGCGCATCACGCAAATTAACGGCAACAGTATCAATATGCAGTTTGGTGCTGCCGCTGTCCATGCCCGTCATTAAAATAACGTCCGGTTTAAGGCGCTCGGCTTCTTCAAGCAAAAGCCGCCCGGCCGTGCCGTAAATATTAGGCAGCAGCATTTTATGCACGCTGAAGCTGCCAATTACTTCCGGCAGGGCCTTAACTGCTTCCCACGAGGGGTTAATGTTATAATGTGCAAAAGGGTCAAAACCTGTCAGTAAAAGTTTTTTCATCATATTCCGGCAGGCTTTATTTGGCCATCTGGTAAATCTTTTCCATGTCGTCAATGTTCAGTGCTTTAAAGCCGCCGATAGTGCGCGTGTTTTTGAAGCTGCATTTATAGGCCAGCTCTTTAATCTGCTCGTCGGTAAGGTGAATATCCATATCGCTGATTTTCGTCGGCATGCCAATGCTTTTAAAGAATGCTTCCATGGCTTCAATGCCTTCAAGGGCAATTTTTTCTTCCGCACCGGCGGTATAGGGAATACCGAAAACATTAACGGCAAGCTGCGCAAAGCGTGCGGGGTTAACCGGCATTACGTAACGCGCCCAGCTGCCCCAAACTGCTGCCAATCCTGCGCCGTGGGCGATATCAAACATGCCGCCGAGTTCGTGCTCCAGCTGATGGCAGGCCCAGTCGCCCAAAGTGCGGTCGCCGGTAATATCGTTGTGGGAAAGGGTGCCGCTCCACATAATTTCGGCGCGTGCGTCATAGTCATCCGGTTTTTTCAGGGCGGCTTTTACGTTGCGCATTACGTTTTTAATCAGCGTTTCCGCAATGCCGTCCGTTAAATTAAGCTGTTTAACATCCGGTTTGGTAAAAAAGCGTTCCAGGCTGTGTACAATAATATCCGTGCAGCCGCTTGCCGTTTGGTAAGCGGGCAGGGTATAGGTAAGCTCCGGGTTCATAACGGCAAATTTGCAGTAAGCGTAAGGCGAATAAGCGCCGCGTTTTAACCAGCCGTTTTCATTGGTGATAATACTGGCGTTGCTCATTTCGCTGCCTGCGGCGGCAATGGTCAGCACTGTGCCGATAGGCATGCAGGCCTGCGGTGCTTTGCCGGTGTAATAGTCCCATACATCTCCTTCGTTGGTAAGGCCGTAGCCGATGGATTTGGCGCTGTCGATAACGCTGCCGCCGCCTACTGCCAGTATAAAATCTATTTTTTCTTTGCGGCCGAGCTCAATGCCTTCATAAACTTTGCTGAGGCGCGGGTTCGGCACAACGCCGCCCAGTTCTGTATAGCTGATGCCTTCCGCCTGAAGCGAAGCGCAGATTCTGTCAATCAGGCCGGACTTTTTGGCGCTGTGCCCGCCGTAGTGAATGAGTACCTTTGTTGCTCCGGCTTCTTTGCACAGTGCGCCGGTGCGGGCTTCGGTGCCGCGCCCGAAAATTACTTTGGTCGGTGCTAAATATTGAAAGAATTCCATATGGTTCAGCTCCTTTATAAAACTTATATATTAATGGTACGCCAAAAGATGGCTGCTGTAAATATGAAGAAAAAAGTTTTACATTGGGCAGGCGTTTATAAAAAAACGGCGAAGATAATTATATTGTAAAATTTTTAACAGGAGGTTTTACTATGCAGGGTAAAAAATATATAGCGGCTGCTCTGGTATGCGGCTTTATACTTGGCAGCAGCACTGCTCCGGCACAGGCCGGAATTTTGGGCACTGTTTTAAAAGGCGGCGCCATCGGCGTGCTTGTAAGCCAGTTTGATGACCAGCTTAACAGCGCCATTAACACTTTAACCGGCAAATATGCCGTAAGCAGTGATTACGCAACCAAGGTTGTGCCGGTAATTACCGTTGGCGACGGCAGCTATGCAGGTGCGGCGCAGGTAAGCGGCCCGCATGCACAGGTGGAAAAATGCAAGGCTGCGCTTTTGATAGAAGCATCGTTTTTCGGCAGTTTCCGCGCCAAAGCGCTGATACCGATTGACAAAGTTGATATTACCGATGTTAACCGTGTGCAGGGCGTAGGCGTATCGGCACAGATTGATGTAAAACTTTAATGGCGGTAACAGTTGTGACGGCAGAAGAATTTATTGAAAAACTACAACAATACAGCAGTCCGCAGGTTTTTAACCCGTGGGCAGATTACGACACTGAATGTGACATTGGCCCGCAGGCGCCTGTAATACGTGCGGCAAACTTTCTGCGCTATTTAAAGCTGCGCCAAAATGCCCATTTTCTGTTCATTGCCGAAGGGCTCGGCTACCAGGGCGGGCATTTCAGCGGCATGGCCATGACCAGTGAGCGCATTTTGCTCGGCAATCATCCGGATGTTGAGCCGCAGGCAGTTTTGGGTGAGTGGGATTACAAGCGCACAAGCAATCCGGACAGCCCGCGCCTGAACCGCACGCAAAAACTGTACGGCTTTAACGAACCTACGGCGACGGTTATGTGGAATGCCATTGCGCGGCACGGGTTATCTCCTTATGATACGGTTTTGTGGAATATTTTTCCGTTCCATCCGTATAAAGACGGCAATATTTTAAGCAACCGTACGCCGACAGGCGAGGAGCTGGATGTTGGCATTGAGTACGCGCGGCTTTTAATGCAGCTTATTCCCGGTATGAATGTTGTGGCAATCGGGCGCAAATCGCAGCAGACGCTCGGCAAATACGGCGTTGCCTGCGAGTGTGTGCCGCATCCTTCCATGGGCGGTGCCAACGCTTTTAAAAAAGCTGTGGCAGAGCTTTTTGCCGCACAGGGCGGTGAAAAATAATGGCTAAAACAGATTTTACACGTGACCAGACGATCAATATAGCTGTAAAAATGGGCAAAATTCTGCTGAAAAGCGGCGCGGAAACCTACCGTGTGGAAGATACCATTTCGCGCTGCTGCCTGGCGCACGGCTATGAGGTTGACCCTTTTGTAACGCCTACCGTTATAATTTTGGGCAATGAAGATACCGACAGCTTTATCCGCGTAAGCAGAATTGGCTACCGCAGCACCAATTTAAGCCTTATCAGCGAAATGAACAGCATGTCCTACAATTTTGCCAAGTGGGATATGGGCTACGAAGATACCTGCAAATGGCTGGACAAAAAATGGCGGCAGCCAGCGCCTTACGGTAAATGGATGGTATGTCTTGCTTCCGGCATTGGTTCGGCAGCCTTTGCGGCGATGCTGGGCGGCAACAGCCATGACTTTATTGCGGCCTTTATTACGGGCGGTGCTGCCATGGTTGCCTTAAAGCAGATTGCAGGCTACCACCCCAGCGCTTTTTGGGAAAACGCCGTGGCCGGTGTTGTTATTGCAACCGTTGCGCTTATCTGCTGCGCCATGAGCGTACAGTGCACAATGGAAAAAATTATTGTAGGCGCGCTGATGCCCTTTGTGCCCGGCGTGGCATTCTGCAACGGCCTGCGCGATTATATGGCAGGTAATTTAATGAGCGGCAATTCGCGCATCGCGGAAGCGCTGCTGTTTGCTTCGTCTATTGCTATCGGCATTGCGTTTGTGCTGCGTGCCTGGTTTATCTGGGGGTGGGATTTATGGAAATTATAACCGCCTTCGGGTTTGCCTGCATTGCCACTATGGCGTTTGCGGTACTGTTTCAGGCGCCGAAAAAGATTGTGCTTATCGACGGCGTTATCGGCGCTATCGGCTGGGTGGTTTTTATATACCTGCGGCATGAACTTGGCTATACGTCATTTGTTTCCAATTTTTGCGCCACCATTTCGCTGGCATTGGCAAGCGAGCTCAGTTCCCGCATTTTCAAACAGCCGGTAACGGTGTTTGTTATACCGGGCATAGTGCCTCTGGTGCCGGGGCTGGGCATTTATCAGGGCATGTTTGCCATTATTAATAATGAATATAACAACGGAACTTCCATTTTGCTTACGGCAATGACGGACTCCGTTGCCATTGCTATTGGCGTAATGCTGGTTTCCAGTTTGTTCCGCGTGCTGAAGGTGCGCCGCTTTATGCTGCAGTACCGGCGTTCCAAACGGCAGATGGAGTTAAAGGTTAAAGGAAGAAAATAAATAAACAGCACACTGAAAGCATTGTAAAAGCTGCCTTGGTTTGCTGTTATTGTTATAAGTTAAAAAATATCGGGATATTCCGTGGGCAGGTGGGCGATATGGTAAACATAAATAATGTGCTCCACCTTTTTACAGATACAGATATAGTTCTGGCTTTTTAAAATTTTAAAATTCCTGCTTTTCAGCGGCTCGTATTTAATGCTGTCGGCCGCCGGATAAAAGAGCTTCAGTTCTTTTAAATCGCGCAGTATTTTGCCGGTAATTCTGTCTGCTTCGTCCGGCGTAATGTTGCGCCGCCAGTAAGCGCCGATATTTTTCAGGTCGTCAACCGCGCGCGGCAGAAGCCTTATTGACGCTTCAACCATGGCTTTTCTGCTTCAGGCTTGCTTCAAATTCTTCCAGAGCGCAAGCGGCTGCTCCGTTTAATCTTGTGTTTTCGCTTTCCAAAACTACATTGCTGAGTTTTAATACTAAGTCGCGCAGTTCAAACGCCCGGGCGCACATCACCACTAAATCCTTTTCCCCATTTTTGGTAATGTAAATTGCATCGCCTGTTCTGCGTGCCAGTTCGGCAATTTGGCTGTAATCGGTACGCAGGCGTGTAGACGGCTTAATATAAACCATCATATTCCTCCTATCATCAAATTTTACCGCCTTTAAAAGTGACGGCAAGACGAGATTTTACCATAATCTTTAAACTTTGTAAAGATAGGGCGTAAAATTTTTGAACCGGCGGCAGCAGGGAGGCCGGCCGGGTTTTAGAATATTGCCAAGCCGGAAAGGCTGTGATATAATTATTAATACAATTTACACATGCGGGTGTAGTTCAGTGGTAGAACAATAGCTTCCCAAGCTATGTGTCGCGAGTTCGAGTCTCGTCACCCGCTCCAGAAAATATGCGCACCTGCATTATTTGCGGGTGTTTTTTATTGCAGTTTTTAAGATAAGATTGATTTTAAGGCTAATATAATAGTAAAGAAAAAGCGGACAGAAAGTTTTGGCATATTGAAAAGGCGTTTTATTTTGCCGTATTTTGCTTAAGGCTCTTTGCCGTGCCACAATATTTGGTGGAATGAAAAAAGATTAAAAAACTGTAAAATTTAGGGATTTTTCCGCTTAAAATTGCCGCTATCAGCGATTATTACAGTTTTGGACGCAACTCCTTTAAAATTTTGTAATTTCTTTCATTTTCCTATTGTACTTTCTGAAAATTGTGGTACAATCATATACGTTAATTAATGCTCAGGCAAGGGGAGAGTGGATATGAAAAAAGAAAAATATTTCAGGCTTAACAAAGAAGAAACCGAGGCGCTGGCCCAGGAATATGGTACTCCGCTTCTGGTGCTTTCGCTGGAGCAGATTGAAAAAAATTACCGCCTTTTGCGCACACATCTGCCGCGCGTTAAAGTTTTTTATGCGATTAAAGCCAATCCGCACAGGCGTATTTTGGAACTGATGCGTGACCTTGGCTCTAACTTTGACGTTGCTTCCGACGGGGAAATTATGGAATTAAGTTCCCTTGGCGTTGACGGCAGCAGGATGATTTACGCCAACCCGATGAAAACGGTAAACGGACTGCGTGCCTGCCGTAATGCCGGTGTGGGCAAGATGACTTTTGACAGCGCAGGCGAAATAGATAAAATGGCGCGTGAGTGCCCGGGTGCAACGGTACTTTTGCGCATCAGGATAGATAACAGTTCGGCTCATGTTGATTTGAATAAAAAATTCGGTGCCGCCCGCGAGCAGGCTTTGGAGCTTTTGCTGAAAGCAAGGGATGCAGGGCTTGATGCTGCAGGTATTGCTTTTCATGTAGGCAGCCAGACTACGAGCGCCGACCCTTATTTGTATGCGCTTGATATTGCGCGTGAAATTTTTGAAGAAGCAGCGGCAGCAGGCATGCAGCTGCGCATTATGGATATCGGCGGGGGATTCCCCATTCCCGAACCGAAAGTATGCTTTAATTTGCAGGAAATGCTCAATCAGATTAACGCACGCCTTGACGAAGATTTTCCAGGAGTGGAAATCTGGGCAGAGCCCGGGCGTTTTATCTGCGGCACGGCAGTAAACCTTATTACCAGCGTTATCGGCGTAACGGAACGCGGCGGGCAGCCGTGGTATTTCCTTGATGAAGGCCTTTACGGAACTTTTTCCGGCGTGCTTTTTGACCAGTGGGACTTTAAACTTATCAGCTTTAAAGAAGGCGAGCAGGTGGCCGCTACTTTTGCAGGCCCAAGCTGCGATTCGCTCGACATTATGTTCCGCGGCAAAATGACAGTGCGCCAGGAAGAAGGCGATTTAATCCTTGTGCCTATCTGCGGGGCTTATACATCGGCATCGGCAACAACTTTTAACGGCTTCAGCAAGGCCAATTTTGTTGTATGGGAAGATGTAAAGGAAACATTAATGGCGCCGCAGCTTTTAAAAGCGCAGTAAAAGAAAGAATGTTTTAGCTGTTAGTGCGTTTATGTTATGCGGCTGTGCCAAAAATGTTACAAAAAATTAATAATTTTAATAAATTATAGAAAGACTTGACAAATTTCTTTTAGCAGTGTATAATTTGCATTGTGCAATGATGTTTTTATACATTGCCTTAACTAACGCTTTCCCTTATTTTAGGCTGCTGTGCGCACATCTTTCCATGTGTGCGGCAGCCCTTTTTTATGCCAAAAATATTTTATTATGGTACAATTAAATAAAGCAGACTGACAGGAGGCAGATAATATGGACCAACAGGAATGGATGGGTTATGTTTCCCGTTTGGCTAACGGAGAATACCCTGTGCCGGTAGGCATGATACAGGATTATAACGACTGGCGCTGCCGCTCGATTGTAGGGCGTGCGCTTTACTGGATGGGCGATACCGAAAGCGCAATGCGTGTTTTAAGCACGGTTGTAAATGTAGAGCCTAATATGGATGACGACCCGGAATATGGTTTAAGCGAAGCGGAACACAAGGTTTTGTGCCTGCGCGATATTGCTGAGATAGTTTGGAAACTGGCAAAAAGCGAAGAAGCGGCTCTTACCTATTTAAAAGAAGCATACGACTTGAGCCGTGCTTATAAACACAGCTTTCACAGCTGTGCCCGCGGCGATATGTTTTACCGCAGGCTGATGGTGCTGAGCGAAGCAGGCAAAACGCAGCAGGCTGTTGATGAAGCCAAGGCAATGGTTGAAGCTGAAAAGGACAACAACGGTGTGAACCCGTATAAATATTTTGCACTGAAGTTTTTGGCAGAAGATGCACACAACGCAGGTGATGACGCTAAAGCAAGTGAAATTTATGCCGAAGCCTTTAAGTATTACCCGCAAAACGATATCGCTGAACGCGACCTGGCTAAAGCCGCAGCGGAAGAAGATGCCGCAAAACGCTATAAAGCCTATGAATTTTGCAGCACCGTGCAGTACAAACCGTGGGAAAAGCAGCGCCCGATAGTGCTGCGCCGCGGTATTGACGATAAATAAAGAACTTTGTACGCCTCTTATTAATCAGGGGCGTATTTTTTTGTAGCTAAAAATTCACAAATCTGTTACAATAGTACCAGCTACTAATAATTTTAACAGAGGTGACGATGTGAATTTAAAAAATAAAGTTTTAGCATTAGGAATTTTATGTGCTTTGGGCTTGCCGCAGGCTGCCGGGGCAGAAGGTTTTGCCATTAACGAATGGAGCGCCGAAGGCGTTGCCTTGGGCGGGGCGCGTATGTTTGCCGAAGGCGACGCTGCTAACGTGGCTTACAACCCGGCATCTATCACTAAGGTGGACGGCGAGGAGTTTAAGGTAAGCGCAACCTACATTAGCCCGCACGGAGAATACGATTTGTATGATGCTGCTGATACACTGATTGAAAGCGGCACTAACCGCGTACATTTTGGTTTTGCGCCCGGCACTTATTATGTAAAAAAACTGAATGATAAAGACTGGTTCGGCATAGGTGCGTTCAGCCGTTTTGCTATGGTTTCCGAGTTTGAACGTAATTCACAGGTTTCTACAAACGCTTTTGTTTCACGTTTGGATGGTGTGAGCGTTACCCCTACTTTTGCACATAAGTTTGACGATAAATGGAGCGCAGCGGTTGGTGCAGAAATTAACTATGTGCGCCTGACTATGGAAAAGAATTCTGTGTGGAATCCTGTTGATAAAGAAGCTTTGATGCCAACTCATACTAAAGGTGAAAGTTATGCTTTGGGATGGAATGCAGCCGTAAATTATGCTTTTGACGATAAGAACGAAATGGGCGTAGTGTACCGCAGCCGTATCAAGCATTCTATGGAAGCAGATTTTCATGCTTATGATGTAGTTAATTCAAATACTAATCAATATTTAGGTAATTTTTCCGGCGATGCCTACGGTGAGGTAACCCTGCCTGAATCCTGGCATATTGGTTACAGCCATAAGTTCAACGATAAAACCCGCGTGGAATTAAATGCCGTACGTACAGGATGGAGTACTTATGACAGCCTTGATATTACGTTAAGTGGAGTTGGTGGTGGATTAGATGGACTGCATTCTAATCCCAAAAACTGGGAGGACGGCTGGCGTTACGCTATCGGTGTGGAACATAAATTAAGCGATAAATATACGCTGATGGCAGGCTTTGCTTACGATGAATCCTCCATTCCGTATGACGGCGGCGATTTTATGGTGCCGACCGGCAACAGAAAAACTTATTCCATCGGCGCACGCTACAATGATAAAGACCAGACGCTGGCAATAGCCTTGGGTTGGATGGATGTAGGAGATTTGCAGTTTAAGTTCAGAAGTGAAGATCCATATGGAGACCCAGGTCGTCATGCCCATACTCACGACAGCTTTACCAAAATTATCGGCATCAGCTACCAGCGCAATTTTTAATTCAATGTAAAATTTTTAAAATCCCTGTTTTTTAGCAGGGATTTTTGTTTACTTTGGCGTCTGTAATTTTGAAATTCATGCAGTTTTGTATTATAATTATTAAAGATATGTATTTTACCTGCCTGCCATTTGGGCAGCAGTTATGGAAGGATGATGAAGTATGAAAACTTATGCTCCTGTTACCGAAGAAGTAATTGAAGCATTAAAAGGTGTTGTAGGCGAAGAATACGTTATGACCGATGCCGAAACACTGGAACACTATCAGACTGACGAAGAAACCGACCCGCGTAAATTCCACAAGCCGGAAGTTGTTGTAAAGCCTGCTTCGGCACAGGAAATTGCGGAAATTATGAAACTTGCCAATAAATTTGATGTGCCCGTTACCGTACGCAGTGCAGGCACCAGCCTTGCTGACGGTGCAATACCTGTCTGCGGCGGCATTGTGCTTTTAATGGAACGTTTGAATAAAATTATCGAGCTGAATACCGAAGGCATGTATCTTGTTACCGAAGCCGGTGTGCCTACCATTGAAGTTCAGCGTGTTGCCAACGAAGCCGGTTATCTTTATGCAGGCGACCCGTGCAGCGCCGACAGCTGCTTAATCGGCGGCAACCTTGCAACCAACGCAGGCGGTAATAAGGCTGTGCGTTACGGTACTACCCGCGACCAGGTTCACGAAATTGAATTTGTAAGCCCGACCGGTGAAATTATTGAAGTTGGCGCGCGTTTGAAAAAATGCTCTACCGGCTACTGCCTGGAACAGCTTATTATGGGCAGCGAAGGTACTTTGGGCATTATTACCAAAGCAACTCTTAAACTTTTGCCGCTTTGCCCGTATAAGTTCGACCTTGTTGCCGTGTTTACCGACCCGGACAAAGCTATTGATTTGGTGCCGCTGCTTTTAAAGGCAGGCATTGACCCGACCAGCATTGAATACATGGATAATACCTATGTACGTACCACCGCAGATTACTGCGAATATAAAAATGTACCGCATTATGAGGACGGCATTTATGTTATCGTTACCGTTGAAACCTACAACGAAGACGAACTGGATATGAAGATGGAACGCCTTGACGAGCTGTGCACCGAAGCAGGCGCTGTAGAAGTGCTGGAAGCAGACGAACGCATCTGGAAAATGCGCCGCAACTGCCAGGAAAGCGTGCGCCTTATCAGCCTCGTATCCCTTACGGACGACGTTGTTGTGCCGCGCGATAAAGTTGCCGACGCAGTTAAATTTGTTATGAAAACCGGCGAAAAATATCCGTTCACGCCGCTTATCTGCGCCCATGTAGGCGACGGCAACCTGCATATTGTATTGTGCAAATGCGATTTGACCGACGAAGAATGGGAAAATAACGTACAGGCATTCCATGACGAAGTTTATACCTATGCTTACAGCATTGGCGGACGCCTTGCCGGTGAACACGGCATTGGTGCCAAAAAACTTGCCGAAATGGAAAAATATACCCGTCCGGGCGAACTGAATTTAATGCGTACCATTAAAAAAGCCATGGACCCGAAATGTATTTTGAACCCCGGTAAGATTTTTAATGTAGATTAAGAATCTTAAATGAAGGACAGCAGAAAGGATTTGAGAAAATGATGAACTACAAACCGGTCACCGAAGAAGTACTGGAGGCTCTGCGCAAAGCATTAGGCGCTGAATATGTAATGACCGACCCCGAAACTCTTGATAAATACAAAACTGACGAAGAAACCGACCCGCATTACCATCATCTGCCTGAAGTAGTTGTAATGCCTGCCAATACCGAAGAAGTGGCAGCCGTTATGAAAATCGCCAACGAGTTTGATGTGCCGGTTACCCCGCGCAGCGCCGGTACCAGCGTATCCTGCGGTGCAGTGCCCGTTTGTGGCGGCATTGTGCTTTTAATGGAACGCATGGATAAAATTCTTGAGCTTAACAAAGAAGGCATGTACATGGTTGTTGAAGCCGGTGCCAGAACTTTGGAAATTCAGGAATACGCCAATAAAGAAGGCTTTTTGTATGCAGGCGACCCGTGCAGTGCTGACAGCTGCTTAATCGGCGGCAATATTGCAACCAACGCCGGCGGCAACAAGGCTGTGCGTTACGGCACTACCCGCAATCAGGTTTACTCTGTTGAAGTTGTTACCCCTACCGGCGATATCGTAACGCTTGGCTCCACCCTTAAAAAGAACAGCACCGGCTACTGCCTGGAACAGCTTGTAATGGGCAGTGAAGGCACTTTGGGCATCATCACCAAGGCCACTCTTAAACTTTTGCCGCTGTGCCCTTATAAACTGGATATCCTTGCTATTTTTACTGAGCTTGACAAAGCCATCGGCGTTGTGCCGAACCTGATTAAAGCAGGTCTGAATCCGACCAGCGTTGAGTTTATGGACAACGGTTTTGTGCGCAGCGCCAGCGATTACTGCGAACTGAAGCTGCCGCATTACGAGGACGGCTATTATGTAATTATTACGGTTGAAACCTTTAACGAAGAAGAAC
>UMLG01047950.1_pt1 | contig 36193 bp, 39 predicted proteins | sample 1966511 | NCBI WGS metagenome assembly UMLG01 (sample SAMEA4836195, study PRJEB28245) | human gut metagenome | biome: gut microbiome; material: fecal sample | place: Denmark | collected 2008
TCAGTATATCATACTGTCTAACAAATGGGGTGCAGTTCATTAGGAGGATTTCAGCTTTCTTATTTTTATTATGGCTGGAATTGGTGCAAGTCCTGCTGGAGGGATTCCACAAAACGGCTCACATGGAACCCATCGCAGACACCATGATGTACCTGTATGGCAAGGGGCATTTTCCAGTGCCCATGGTGTTCCCATGCCTTGCCCAGTGTGAATATGGGCAGGAGATAGTCATAGCCCTTTTGCAGGTGCAGATGGAAGCCTGTGAATGTGGTCCATGGCACCATGGAAACGGGAAAGGTGTTGGGCGGTGTATTTGGTTTTGCGTCCATATCCAGTACGTTCCCGTAGGTTTCCAGATCGGCTTTGTATCGCGCAAGGAATGTGGAAAAGTCCTCGCTGTACTCTGTCCAGAGATTGGAGAAGGTTTCCTGTTCCTTATGGAAAATGGTATAGCATGGCTCCATGTTGGAATAGATGCCCACATTTCCCTTTTCGTCAAAGGCTGTGCGGAACTGCTCGTAGTGGTTCACGTTTTTGGTTAAGAGATACAGCAGGGCAGGATACAGGGAAACGCCTGTTTTCTTCAGGACGGTGATGTCCAGAGAAACAGTTATGCTGTAGGTGCAGGGAATGTCTTTGTGGTAGTGAAGGAAATAGGGCTTTCTGTGCCATGTTTCCATGTCGATGGGTGTGAATGTCATTGTCTTTGCTCCTTTTCGTGAAAAAAGCCTGCTCTCTTAGGGGCATCTTCATAAGAAAACAAAGAAAGCTAAACTCCTTAACATGACAAAGGATTTTAGCTTTCTTATTTTATGAAAATTTTATTTGTTATGTTTTCTTATGAAAACAGCCGTCGCAATTCCCCTTAAGAAATCAAGAAAAAGAAAAATCAATGTTTTCTTAAGGGGAAGTTGCTTTTGAAAGAGCAGGCAAAAATGTTTATGCGTAAGGTTTGTAATGAGGCAGTTTGCAGTAGAATTCCTGCAATTTCTGGATGCGATGGTCGCTGTCCCATTCTACCAGATAAACGCCCTCGTATTCCCGTTTTTCCCCTTCTTTGTTCACGTTCTGGAAATAGAAAGGTACCAATGTCAGATCCTGATCGTGTACGAAACGGCCAACTTCCCATTTTACGACACGGTTTTCGCTGTTCCATGTTTCAAACCAGCGGCGGATCTGGTCAATGCCTTCGTATTCCCGTCCCTGAAATTCATAGTAATGCACATCCGGTGTAAAGACTGCTTCCAGCGGCAGCAGTTCCTGTCCCAGCCACATATCCAGCCAAGCTTTGATGATTTCTTCGCGTTGTCTCATATCATACACCTCCGACCTTTAGGGTAGTATTGGATTTGTTTTCATTTTAGCACACGCAGGCAGAAAAAACAAGGAAAGTGTGTAATTTGCATAAAAAAAACTCCTCGATGCGAGGAGTCTTTGACAATATCATGAGATATCCAGTTGCTTTTTCTCAAGACGTTTGACAACATCCTGCCGCAGAAGGGTATACAGCACAGACATGAGGGGAATGAAAATGAGCATACCCACAATGCCCATGAGGCTGCCGCCTACGGTAACGGCCACCAATACCCAGATAGATGGCAGACCAACGGAGCCGCCTACCACGTGAGGGTAGATGAGGTTGCCTTCCAGCTGCTGCAATACCAAAAACAGCACGATGAACGCCAGCGCCTGCATGGGGCTCACCATGAGAATCAGGAATGCAGCTACTACGCAGCCGATGAATGCCCCGAAAATGGGAATCAGTGCGGTGATGGCAATGAGTACGCCTACCAGCAGGGCATAAGGGAAGCGCAGGAGTGTCATGGCAACAAAGAACATGGTACCCAGAATGAAGGCTTCCAGACACTGTCCTGTGAGGAATTTGGCGAATGTGCGGTGTGTCAGGGACGCGATTTCCAGCACACGTTCTGCCTGCTGTTTTTTCAGATAAGCAAACAGGAGTTTCCGGCACTGTCTGCCCAGTTTTTCTTTCTGAATGAGGATATAGCAGGCAAAAACAAAGCCAATGACAAATGTGGTGACGCCGCTGAAAATGCTCTGTACCACGGAGAATGTGGAGCCAAGGATGATGTCAGCGCCGCTCTGGAAAATATTTGTGGCTTTTCTGATGATTTCATCCCAGTTTAAATCCAGATTGGAAAGCCAATAGGAAATTTCCTTGTTGTTGTGGAACAGTTCTTCCAGTTTATCCAGCAGGACAGGGACGTTTGCCTGAATGGTTCTGCCAAGACCGGAAACGGTTCTGCCCAGTTCCGGGAAGATAACTAACACTGCCAGCGCCAGTACGGCAATGACAAAGACCAGTGTCAGAATCATGCTAAAAGGACGCAGGAATTTTTCCCGTTTTTTCTGACGTTTTTCGTTGCTGTCTTTGCTGCAGAGCTTGCAGATGGTGATTTCAATGCGGTTCATGGGGACGCTGAGGATGAAGGCAATGGCGCCGCCCAGAATGAAGGGGGCAAGGATACCGCCCAGAAAAGAAATGGCAGCAATGACTGCTTCCAGTCGCCACAAACCTACGAACACCGCCAGGGTAAAGACGATGAGCAGGCATATTTTTTTCATGTTCTCTTTATCTAAAGACATTTTTCGAAATGCTCCTTTCTCTATTCGGATTCACTTGTGGTCAAGTATAGCATATATCACGGAAAGAAACAAATAATTTCGCCCCCTTTTTCCCGAAATCCCTTTACAGGGCAGGGTTTTCCGTTTAAACTAGAATATGATATTTTGCCGACATTTGGCTTCGGCACAAAAGAAAAAGAAAGGAAGATGAAATATGGAAGTCAGAACCAGATTTGCGCCCAGCCCCACAGGCTATATGCACATCGGGAACTTGAGAACCGCTTTATATGAATATTTGATTGCAAAATCTCAGGGTGGGAAATTCATCCTGCGTATTGAGGATACAGACCAGGAACGTCAGGTGGAAGGCGCTGTAGATGTGATTTACAACACCATGCGCATGACAGGTCTGAAACATGATGAAGGTCCCGATATCGGCGGCGACTATGGTCCTTATGTACAGAGCGAACGTATGGGCATGTACATGGACTATGCAAAAGAACTGGTGGAAAAAGGCGAAGCTTATTACTGCTTCTGCACAAAAGAACGTCTGGAATCTCTGAAAGAAAGCAACGCAGAAGGCGCAGCTTTCGCAAAATATGACCGTCACTGCCTGGGTCTGTCCAAAGAAGAAGTACAGGCAAAACTGGACGCAGGCGTACCTTTCGTTATCCGTCAGAAAATGCCCGACAGCGGCACAACCACATTCTCTGACGTGGTATACGGCGACATCACTGTAGAAAACACAGAACTGGACGACCAGATTCTGATGAAAGCAGACGGTTTCCCTACTTATAACTTCGCAAACGTTGTGGATGACCACCTGATGCATATCACACACGTGGTACGCGGCAGCGAATACCTGTCCTCCACACCCAAATATAACCTGCTGTATAAAGCATTCGGCTGGGAACCTCCCGTATATGTACACCTGCCGGCAGTTATGCGTGATGCCCACCATAAACTGTCCAAACGTCACGGGGACAAGTCCTTTGAAGATTTGGTAAGAGAAGGCTATGTGGTAGAAGCCATCGTGAACTATATTGCACTGCTGGGCTGGAGCCCTTCCGGCACACAGGAAATCTTCTCCCTGAAAGAACTGGAAGAAAACTTCGATATGGCTGGTCTGAGCAAATCTCCTGCCATCTTCGATATCAAGAAGCTCACATGGATGAACAGCGAATATCTGAAAGCTATGGACTTTGACAAGTTCTATGCACTGGCAGAACCCAAGCTGAAAGAAGCACTGGGCGATACAGATCTGGATCTGAAAAAGATTGCGGCTCTGCTCCAGAAACGTCTGGAAACACTGAACGACATTCCCGGTCTGGTGGAATTCTTCAAAACTCTGCCCGAATACGGCACAGAACTGTATACCCATAAGAAAATGAAAACAAACGACGAAATTGCCCTGTCCTCTCTGGAAGCGGCTCTGCCTGTACTGGAAAATCTGGCAGACTGGAACACAACCAGCATCCATGACGCCCTCATGGCACTGGTTGGGGAACTGGGCATCAAAAATGGTCAGCTCCTCTGGCCCGTTCGTACCGCTCTGTCCGGCGAACCTACTTCTCCCGGCGGCGCTATGGAACTGGCAGACATTCTGGGCAAGGAAGAAAGCCTGCGCAGAATCCGCAAAGGCATTGAACTGCTGAAAGGCTGATTTGTAGCTTTGACAAAATAAAAAAAGAATCGGTATTTTCAGTCATCGGAAATACCGATTTTCTTTTTCTTGAGAGGAAGAAAAAATATGTGAAAATGGGACTTTTCTGCGAAAAAATCCACTTCCTAAGAATTTCCATGGAATATCTTAATAAATTCGACAGGGTTTCGCAAAAGTTCCGTTAAAAAAGTGTGTTATACTGCTTTTGTAATCAGGAACGGGGGCGTGGGCGATGCAGATATTGCGTATTTTGCAAATAGCAATATTGGGTATTTTATTTTTTCTCACAATGGTACAGATTTACTTTCAAATTTTCTCTCCCCGCCGCAGAAAAAACGGCTGGCGGAGAACCCTGATTTATTGCGGATTAATGTTCGTAATTTTTCTCATTCCTTCTTTGGCGCCGGCTCCCGTTCAATCTGATTCGGTGACCATCAGCAAGTCGGCGGCACATGTGCCGGACTGGCTGGTTTATTACAACCAGACAGACGAACGCTGGGCACATGAGTTATACGGCGAAGTGGACTATATAGAAGAAGCCGGATGCGGTCCCACGGTGCTGGCTATGGCAGTCAGTTCCCTGACGGACACCCAGGTGAGTCCAAAGGAAATGGCAGACTGGGCAGCAGAAAATGGATATTGTGCGCCTGGCTCCGGCAGTTATCATACCCTCATTGCTGACGGACTCAAACACTTCGGATTGGAGTGCGCCACCACCAATGATGGGGCAGAGGTACAGAAAGCCTTGCAGGCTGGTTATCCCGTCATTGCCCTCATGGGGGAAGGTCACTTCACCGGCGGCGGACATTTCATACTGCTCTGCAACATAGACGCCAGAAACGAAGTCTTTGTGGCAGACCCAAAAAGTGTGGAAAACACAGAAAAGCTGTGGCCGCTGGATACCATATTGGCGGAAGCCAAAACAAGCCCTACCACAAACGGGGCTTACTGGATTATTAGACAACAAGTTTAAATTTCGAATATAGAATCATACCCCTCTCTCAAGAAAACGGAAAAAGGACCGCCGGAAGGCTGGTCCTTTTTCTGTGCAGTGTTTTACGAGAGATTTTCTGGAAATAAGTGTTTTGCCGGTTAGTTTTCCAGCATATTGTCGATCATGTCGTCCATGACTTCTTCGGCTTTGACAGCCATCTTTTTGCCTTTTTTCATCATTTTGCGGTAGGTCTTTTTGTCCTGCATCAGATAGCCAACGCCCATGATGGCAGCAGCGCCGCCCACAAGCATGCCAGTGGTGAATTTGTTCATGTTTTTCCGCCTCCTTTTTCTTTTTTAGTATGAGGAAAAGAAAAAAGAATATGCAGGAGAAAATTGGAAAAATAAAAAAAGAAAACCCCCGATGCAAGGGGAGGCGCAAAGGGGGTTTCTAGCATAAGTTTTATTCGCCCAGATCGTGGATGAATAAGCCGCTGCGCAGCTTAGGTTCAAACCATGTGGATTTGGGGGGCATGGTACGTCCGGCGTCTGCCACTGCCATCAGTTCATCCATGGCTGTGGGGAACATGGAAAATGCAACCTGCATTTCGCCGCTGTCCACTCGTCTTTCCAGTTCGCCCAGTCCGCGGATACCGCCGACAAAGTCGATGCGTTTATCCACTCTGGGATCACCGATGGCAAGGACAGGCGCGAGGAGAGAATTCTGCAGAATGGACACGTCCAGTCCATCTACAGGGTCGTGGGACAAAATGTGGTCTTTGGCTTCCAACAGATACCATTTGCCGCCCAGATACATACCGAAGGTATGTCTGCGAGGGGGATGGCAGGGGGAAGCGGGAGCGGGAGAAACCTTGAAGTTTTCGGAAATCTTTTCCAAAAATTCCTGTTCATTCCGTCCGTTCAGGTCTTTGACCACACGGTTGTAATCCAAAATAAAGAGTTCATCCGCAGGGAACAGTACGGAAAGGTAGTAGTTGAATTCTTCGTCGCCGGTGTAATCCGGTTTCTGTTCTCTGCGTTTCAGACCCACTTTCACAGCAGATGCGTTCCGGTGGTGTCCGTCGGCAATATAGAAGTTTTCCACGTTGGCAAAGCTCTGTACCAACATGCCGATTTCTGTATCGCTGTCAATGACCCATACAGTGTGTCCAATGCCGTCATCGGAAACAAAGTCATAGACAGGAGGCACTGCCGCTGTATAGCCGTCTATAATGGCTTTGGCGTCAGGATTTTCCTTGTAAGCCAGGAAAATGGGCCCTGTGTTGGCATTGAGGGTATCCACATGGCGGATACGGTCCGCCTCTTTGTCGGCACGGGTCAGCTCGTGCTTTTTGATGGTGTCATTGAGATATTCGTCAATGGCGGTGCAGACAACCAGTCCTGTCTGGCTTCTGCCGTCCATGGTCAGTCGATAGATGTAGAAATTGGGCAGCAGATCCTGTGTGAAGATGCCTTTGTCCAGCATGTCATAAAAGGTGTCTTTTGCCTTTTCGTATACAGCAGGGCTGTAAGGGTCTGTGCCTACAGGCAGATCGATTTCCGCCCGGTCAATATGTAAAAAGGAATAGGGATTTCCCTTTACCATTTCTCTGGCTTCCTCTGTATTCATCACGTCATAAGGCAGGGCTGCCACGTCCTTGGCATATTCAGGTGCGGGACGGATGCCCATAAAAGGTCTGATGGTTGCCATATTATCCCTCCTGATTCAGTACGCGTACTTTTTTGACACTGTGGATGGCATAGAGGTCATCCACCAGTTCGTTGACGTTTTCCGGCAGGTTATCGCAAACGATGATGTTGTAAGCCAGCTCGCCTTTGGAGTTGTTGACCATCTTGTCGATGTTGATATGGTGCTTGGTGAATACGGCACCCAACTGCCCGATCATGTTCACGATGTTGGAGTGGGAAATGGCAATACGAGGTTTGCCGGAATAAGGCACGATACAGCCGGGGAAGTTCACGGAATTGCGGATGTTGCCGTAACGCAGGTATTCCCGCAGTTCCACAGCAGCCATTTCGGCGCAGTTTTCCTCGGATTCCGGTGTAGACGCACCCAGATGAGGCAGAACGATGATGTTTTCGTTGCCCAGCAGGGTTTCGTCAGGGAAGTCTGTGATATATCTTGCGATGATGCCTTTTTCTATGGCGTCTTTCAGTGCTTCGTTGTCTACCAGACCGCCTCTGGCAAAGTTCAAAAGTCTTGCGCCTTTTTTGGTCACGGCAAAAAGTTTTTCGTCAAAGGTGTTTCTGGTTTTGTCATTCAGTGGAATGTGGATGGTGATGTAATCGCTCTTGGACACCAGTTCTTCCAGTGTTTCCGCTTTATCAACGGAAGCGGACAGATGCCAAGCGGCTTCCAGTGTCAGGAAGGGGTCATAGCCGATGACGTCCATGCCCAAGTCCAGAGCGGCATTTGCCACCAGTACGCCAATGGCACCCAGACCGATGACGCCGATGGTTTTTCCCGCGATTTCGGGACCGATGAACTGCTTTTTGCAAGCTTCTACGGCTTTTTCCACGTTTTCATTGCCTGCCAGAGTCTGTACCCACTGAGCGCCGTTGATGATGCGGCGGGAGGATACCAAGAGACCTGCCAGCACCAGTTCTTTTACGGCGTTGGCATTGGCACCGGGGGTGTTGAATACGGGAATCCCCATTTCTGTGCATTTGTCAATGGGAATGTTGTTGGTGCCTGCACCTGCGCGGGCTACCCCCAGCAGGTTGTCGTTGAGCTCCATGCTGTGCATGTCGAAGCTGCGCAGAATGATGCCCTCAGGGCGTGCAGCTTCCGGGTCTATGTGAAATTCTGCTTCAGGCAGTTTGCTCAGACCTGCCTGAGAAATCTGGTTCAGTGTTTTGATGGTATACATACGGACATTCTCCTTTACTTGTTTTCTGCTTCAAACTGTTTCATAAACGCCACCAGCGCTTCTACGCCTTCTTTGGGCATAGCGTTATAGATGCTGGCACGCATGCCGCCAACGGTACGATGACCTTTCAGGTTCACAAAGCCTTTTTCTCCGGCTTCTTTGATGAATTTTGCGTTCAGTTCTTCTGTGGGCAGCACAAAAGGCACGTTCATGAGGGAACGGTCTTTTTTCTGCACAGTGCCTTTGAACAGGGCAGAACTGTCCAGAAAATCATAGAGCAGAGCCGCTTTTTCTTCATTGCGTTTCTGCAGAGCCGCTACGCCGCCCTGGGCTTTTACCCATTCGAATACACGGCCCATGAAGTAAATACCGTAAGTGGGCGGTGTGTTGTAAAGGGAATTGTTTTTGGCATGGATGTCATATTTGAGCATGGTGGGTGTGAAATCCATGGCATTGCCCAGCAGGTCTTCCCGGATGATGACAACAGTCACCCCGGCAGGACCCAGGTTTTTCTGAGCACCCGCAAAGAGCAGACCGAACTTTGTGATGTCGATTTCCTCGGACAAAATGGAGGAGGACATATCCCCCACCAGAGGAACATCGCCCACATTGGGCAGCTCTGTCCAGCGTGTGCCGTAAATGGTGTTGTTTAAAGTGATATAGAAATAGTCCGCATGTTTGTCAAATTTGGATTCATCCAGTTCGGGTATGCGGTCGAAAGTGGTGTCGGCAGAAGAAGCCACAATGTTGACTTTGCCGTAGCGCGCCGCTTCTTCTGCGGCTTTTTTTGCCCACTGACCTGTTACCACGTAGTCAGCCTTGTTGTTTTTGTTCATCAGATTCAGAGGAATCATGGCAAACTGCGTGGAGCCGCCGCCCTGCAGGAACAGGATTTTGTAATTGTCGGGAATGTGCATCAAATCCCGCAGATCTGCCTGAGCCTTTTCCAAAATGCCTTCGAACACTTTAGATCGATGGCTCATCTCCATTACGGACATGCCTGAGGAGCCGTAACAGACAAATTCTTTTTGTGCCTGTTCCAGAACTTCCAGTGGCAGCATGGATGGTCCAGCTGAAAAATTGAATACTCTTTCCATAAATAAGCCTCCCTTAAAGTGTGATAAGTTATGATGTCCCAATTGGGTGGGACGGAAAAAGACCAAGGTCTTTTTTATTTATGAAGTTGATTATAGCACGGCAAGCGGAACCGTCAATAAAAAAGAAGTATTTTTTAAAGTGTAAAAAAAATTTCGGAGGATAGCGCAAAAAAAGTACAAAAAGTTGCCAAAAAAATGTCAATATTAAACAGACAAATGTCCGTGCATAAAATACAAAAATGAATACTGTCTTTTGTATACAGCAAAAAGCCCATAGAAATCAAGCCTTCCCCAAAAAGCGAAAATCCATCTGCCGCTGTATCAGCTTATGGTCTGACAAAAGAAAGGATGACGTTTTTTTGCATTCAAAAGACAAATTCTTTGTTGTGTTCGCACAAAAAGGACAAAAAAAGAGCGTTCCTCTATGGAGCGCTCAATGAAAAAACCTTATTTCTCCCCCAGCATTTCACAGGTTAGATCTACGAAAGCCTGCGCCGCAGGGGAAAGCTCCCCGAAGGGCAGAACTATGCCCATGGAAATGGTGTGGGGCGGGTCTATAGGGAGTTTGACTACATTAGCCGTGTGCCCTTCGGTGATGAGGCGATTCATGATACTCATGCCCAAACCCTGGGCAATCATAGAAAGGGCAGCATGGTTTTCGATGGTTTCATATTTCACTTTGGGGTGGATGTCATAAGCGCGGAACAGCTGGACAACGTCATAATCGGCACCATAGGCAGGCATGATGAAGTCCTCTTGCTGGCAGGCGGAGAGAGGATATATCTTTTCTCCTGCCATGGGATGTTCCGGCGGCAGTACAGCAATCATGGGGTCTTTTCGCAGGGGAATCCATGTGTAAGGACTGTCGGACTTTTCGCTGTAAAGGCAGACATCTACCTGTCTGTTTTCCAGAAAACTGTCCAGTTCCTGATGGATGCCTTCTTTTAATATGATGCGGATGCCGGGATAGGACGCGGCAAAGGCTTTGATGACGGGAGGCAGCCAGCAGGTGGCAATGCTGGTGTAAACGCCGATGGTAAGGCGACCTGTCTGTAAGCCGTTGATGCGGGAGGAAATCTGCTCAAAACGGTTGGCACAGTCTGCCATTTCCCGCAGAACAGGCATCAGCTCCAAGGCGCTGGGGGTGGGAACAACGCCAGTTTTGGAGCGGTACAGCAGGGGAAAGCCCAGTTCCGCTTCCAGATTGGTCATCATGTGGCTGATGCCCGAAGGGGTGTAGTGGAGCTGTTCCGCTGCCTTTGTGAAACTGCCTGTATCAATGGCAGCCAGAAGCGCTTCGCATTTTTTGAAATCCATTTTGTGACCTCCTTATCTATGACGATTCTTCATAGATAATAGTATAAAACAGCGTTTTACTTTATACAAGAGGGGCGTTATACTGAGGGCAGATATTTCGGAAAGGAAGGCGGTAAGGTATGCAGAAGAAAGAAATGGCAGGGCTTATAATCATTGCGGCAGGATGTCTTTGGGGTGTCATTGGATTGTTTTCCCGCAAGTTGTCGGCGGTAGGGTTTGATGCCGTGCAGATTACGGCGCTGCGCAGTCTGGTGACGGCGGCAGGGCTGTTTTTGCTGCTCTTTTGCAAAGACCGGAAACTTTGCCGCATAGATTGGAAAGACCTGTGGATGTTCTTAGGCACAGGCATTTGCAGCATTGCCGGCTTTAATATCTTTTACTTTGTGACCATCAGCGTCACCACATTGTCCGTGGCAGCTATCCTCCTTTATACAGCGCCTTTTTTCGTTATGGTATTGTCTGCGGTGCTGTTTCATGAGAAAATCACTGCCCAGAAGGTGAAAGGGCTTGTGCTGGCGCTGGCTGGATGTATCTGCACCACAGGGATTTTCAGCGGCAGTATCCATGTGACAGTACTGGGCATCCTCACAGGTGTTGCATCTGGTTTCTGTTATGCTCTTTATAGTATTTTCGGGAAATTCGCTCTGAAAAAATATACTTCGGAAACGGTGACACTGTACACATTTCTTATGGCATCTGCTGCCATGTTGCCTCTGTCCCATCCGGCGGACATGTTTTCTCTGGCAGTCAGTGATTTTTCTCTGACAGGCGCTATTTTGCTGCTGGGGCTGGTGTGTACTCTCCTTCCATTCCTGCTTTATACCAGAGGGCTGTCCCGTATGGATTCGGGGAAAGCCTCTGTTCTTGCCTTTGCGGAGCCCCTGACGGCAACCCTTATGGGGGTAGTCGCTTTTGGCGAAGTGCCGGATGGCTTTGGCTGGCTGGGTGTCATCTTGCTTTTTGGCGCGCTGGTGCTGCTGCAAATGCCCCAGAAACAAAGAAAAACTGGAAAGATTCCCAATATTTTGTAAGACATTGATTCCCATTTCCTTAGGAAAAAAGACGGTGACGGCTATTTTTGGCACGACCGTCTTTTTTTCCTGTCTAAAACATAAACATGACAGGAGGGGGAATGGATATGGACGAAAAGAAGCGGCGGTATTTGTTATGGGCATGCTGTATGATTATTTGCCTTTGTGTGCTCCATCAGGGACGGGCGGCGGAAACCATGCTGCCTGTGGCGGAAAAGACCATTGTGCTGGATGCGGGACATGGCGGCTGGGACCCGGGAAAAACAGGAAAAACCGGTGTGGATGAACAGGAGCTGAACCTTGCCATTGTGAAAAAATTGCAGGCATATCTGGAACAGGGGGGCGCAAGGGTCTATGTGACCAGAGGGGACGGCATGGCTTTGGGGCAGAGCAAACAGGAGGATATGCGGGTGCGGAAGGAAATCACCAATGAAAGCGGCGCGGATTTGCTGGTGAGTATCCATCAGAACGCCTTTCCTTCTTCCTCCGCCAAAGGGGCACAGGTTTTTTACCATAGCCAGAGCGAGGAGGGTAAAGCCCTTGCCCAGTGTATACAGGAAAGTCTGCGGCAGAGGGTAGACAAAGAGAACACCAGGCAAATCAAGGCAAACAGTGATTATTACATCCTCCGCACCACCCAGATTCCGGCGGCATTGGTGGAGTGCGGCTTTTTGTCAAATGGAGCGGAAGAAGCCAAACTCAATGACGATACTTATCAGGAACAGATGGCATGGGGCATTTACTGCGGTATTCTGGACTATTTTGCGGCGAAAGACGGCGCCGGAGGTTTACAGCTTGCGGAAAAGCGGATATAATGGGAAAAACGACGAAAGGCTTTGATTATTAGGAAGGAATGGAACCATGGAACAGAATTTTCAGACACTGGGACTGTCCGACGCCCTTGTGGCAGGCTTGGCAAAACAGGACATCACCGTGCCCACAGATATACAGACAAAAATGATCCCTGCCATTATGACAGGGAAAGATGTGGTCGGCAGATCGGAAACAGGCTCCGGCAAAACCCTTGCTTATCTGCTGCCCATTTTCCAGAACATTGACCCTAACGTAAGAGGGACACAGGCAATCATCCTGACACCTACCCATGAATTGGCGGCGCAGGTGCATCGTCAGGCGGAACTGCTGGCAAAGAACGCTGGCGTTAATGTGGGCTGTGCCCTTATCATCGGCACTGCAAGATTGCAGCGTCAGGTGGAACGCCTCCGCGAAAAACCGCCCATCGTAGTAGGCTCCACAGGTCGTATTTTGGACCTCATCAAACGGAAAAAAATTCAGGCACATCTGGTAAAGACCATTGTGCTGGATGAAGGGGACAGACTGCTGGAGGACGGCAATTTTGCCGCTGTGCAGGCAGTGATCAAAACAACCCTGCGTGACAGACAGCTGGTGCTCCTTTCCGCTTCCGTTGGCGGCGAAACCCAGCAGCGCGCAAAAGAAATCATGAAGGAAGATGCCCTTTTTGTGGAAGGGGCTTCTCAGGTGGGACAGGTTCCCGATACCATTTCCCATTACTTTATCCTGACTGCGCCCAGAGAAAAATTCCTTATGCTGCGGAAGGTGCTGGCAGGGGAAAAACCGAAAAAAGCTATGGTATTTCTCAATAACCCGGAAAACATCGAGGTGACTGTGGACAAGCTCAATTACCACGGCATCAAGGCGGCTGGCATCTACGGTCAGGTAGGCAAGCTGGACAGAAAAACAGCACTGGACGATTTCAGAGAAGGTCGTGTGCAGGTATTGGTGGCTTCTGACATCGGCGCAAGAGGTCTGGACATCCCCGATGTAACCCATGTCATCAATCTGGATATTCCCGAAGATCCTACCCATTATCTCCATCGTGCGGGACGCTGCGGCAGACAGGGACAGACAGGCTGTGCCATCTCCATTGTGACCCCTTATGAACGCCGCTGGATTCATAAGTACGAAAAGGTATGGGGACTGCGTTTTGCCCAGAAAGACATGGTTTACGGCAAGCTTACCGACAGCACCAAGACCAAAAAAGATCTGGAGCCTAGAAAGTCCCAGCCCAAAGGACAGGCAAAAAGCGGCAAGAAGTTTGTAACAAAAAAGAAAAAATAAATCCCGAAAAAATCATTGTGGAAATCATGGAAATCATGTATCATAAATAAGGAACTTTTAAGTAAAAAACAACATTGCAGGAGGTAGCGAATATGAGCGAAAAATGCGGATGCGGCTGCGGTCATGACCACGAACACGAAGAAGACGTAATGGATCTGGAAACCATGTTCCTGACACTGGACGACGATACAGAAATGGAATGCGGCATTCTGGGCGTATTTGAAGTGGAAGGTCTGGAAGGCAAAGAATACATTGCCCTGCTTCCTTTGGAAGACGAAACCGTTCTGCTGTATGAATACAAAGAAGTTGGCGACGAAATCGAACTGAACGTTATCGAAGATGACGACGAATTCGACAAAGTTTCCAACGCTTTCTACGACATGTACGAAGACGAAGAATAATCAAAACACAACAAGGGGCAGGGCATGGGGAGACTATGCTTCTGCCTTTTTGTGTCTGAAGAATATTTTACCAGAATATGGAGTGTGATGAGATGAAAGGAAAAAGACTGAGCGCTATGGCAGTGGCAGCCATGCTGGGGGTATTGCTGGTGCCTGCCAATGCGTATGCGGCAAACGCGGACTGGACCGCAGGAAATCCCCTCATTGCCCACGCTTTAGGGGAATATGACGGAAAAATCGAAACCAACTCCCAGGAAGCCTTTATTTCCTCTTGGGAAAACGGCTACCGTGTCATGGAGGCAGATTTTATCTATACATCTGATGGGGCACTGGTGGTGCGCCATGACTTCGACGCTGACGGCAGTTATTACCGTCTGGAAATCGAGCCGGGCAGCAATCTGGTTATGGACAGCAATACTTTCCAGAATGAGAAAATCATTTATGAACAGACCCCTATGACGGCTGTAGACCTGATGTATCTGATGACCACTTACACAGACGTGTATCTGGTGACAGATACAAAAGATACAGATAAAGCCACTGTCCAGAAACAGTTCCAGGATCTGAAGAATATTGCCAACAATATTGGTCATCCCGAAATTCTGGACCGCATTATCCCCCAGATTTATAACGAGGAAATGTTGGGTTGGATCAAGGAAATCTATGACTTCCCGCAGTGGATTTATACCCTGTATTTGCAGACCAATGTGGACTATGCAGAAACAGCGGATTTCTGCGCCAAAAACGGCATTGGCGTTGTGACCATTGAAAAAAGCCACCTGACTCAGTCTATCGTGGACACTTTCCAGGCGAAAGATGTGCAGGTTTATGCCCATACAGTCAACCGCTATTTGCAGTTTGAGGACCTGCTGGCAATGGGTGTCAGCGGCATTTACACAGACAGCATCAAGCCTTATGAACTGGATTGGGTAGGTCTGGAAAACGCGAGAAAACTCTCCGTAGAACCGGTGAACATGGGCAGCAACAACTATACCCTCCATACCATGGACATCATGGGCACCAAGTATGTGAAACTCCGTGACTATGCGGCAATGTTGTCCGCAAGTGGCGGATTCTCCGCACAGTTTGATGTTGCTACAAACACATTGGCACTGAAAAACAGCGGTACTTTTACCACACTGGGCAATGAACTGCTGCTGAAAGAAAGCGACCGCCTCATTACCAAAAGAGCGGAAAACAAACTGACTTATAATGACGCGGAAGTGACCCTCACAGGCTACACCATCGACGGTGATTTGTATTATCCTTTGCAGGGCATGCTGGATTTGACCGGTCATGCACTGGAAACAAAAGACGGCGTCACAACTGTGACAAAAGCGGCAAAAACAGAGAAATAAAAAAGCATGAAAAGAAAGCAACTTCCCCTTAAGAAAACATTGGTTTTCCGTTTTATTAATTTCTTAAGGGGAATTGCGACGGCTGTCTTCAGAAGAAAACATACCAAATAAAATCTCAGTAAAAATAAGAAAGCTGGAATCCTTTGTTTGATGAGAATTTCAGCTTTCTTTGTTTTCTTATGAAGATGCCCCTATGGCTGTATCCCTGAAAAATGAAGGGTTACAGCCTTTTTATTTCGGGAAAAAGTACACCTGAACTCGTTGACAGAAAATACAAACAGTGGTATGCTGTGGACAGAAGAACAACAAATTTTTACATTTGCTGGGGGTGCCGCGCAAACGGCTGAGAATCGGTAATGGGTCCGATACCCTTATTTCACCTGATCTGGATCATGCCAGCGTAGGGAAGCGGAATCTTGCAGAACAGGCACAGCAAAGCGGCTGTGCTTTTTTTATGCAAAGGATGCCCATCCACCAATTTCCAGCAATGTAAACGGACTGAGAAAAAAGGAGAGAGGCACCATGAAAACAAAGAAAATGGCAATTTCGGCAATGTTCATTGCAGTGGGCGTTTTGGCTGGGAATATCATTTACATCCCTGTGGGGGCATCCAAATGCTTCCCCGTGCAGCATACCCTGAATATACTGGCGGCAGTATTTCTGGGGCCTGCTTACGGCGTCATCAACGCTTTCTGCATTTCCCTGCTGCGCAACTTCATGGGCACAGGCTCTTTGCTGGCATTCCCCGGCAGTATGGTAGGGGCGTTTCTGGCAGGGATGATGTATAAAATGACAAAGAACAATTGGGCAACAGCAGCTGCGGAAGTGGTTGGCACAGGGGTTCTGGGCGGTCTTTTGGCAGTGCCCATGGCAATCCTTTTGATGGGTCAGGAAGCCGGCGCATTGGCTTTTGTGCCTTCTTTCCTGCTCAGCTCCTTCGGCGGCAGCGTCATTGCCATGATTTTGCTGAAGTCTGCCCATTTTGTGCAGGCAGCAAAAAAGAGTATTTGAAAACAGGAGGAATGAAGTATGAAACATGTATTGACCATAGCTGGTTCTGACACCTGCGGCGGCGCTGGCATTCAGGCGGACCTGAAAACATTTTCCGCACAGGGCACTTATGGTATGAGCGTTATCACAGCGGTAACTGTCCAGAACACACAGGGCGTATTTGGCTGTCAGGACATCGACCCTGAAATCATCAAAGGGCAGATTGACGCCATTTTTACAGACATTGAAGTAAGTGCTGTAAAAATCGGTATGGTATCCCAGATTCCTACCATCCACGCCATTGCAGACAAACTGGAACAGTATCAGCCCAAGAATGTTGTGCTGGACCCTGTTATGATTTCCAAGAGCGGTTTTGACCTGATGCAGCCCGAAGCCAAAGAAGCACTCATCACCAGACTGATTCCTCTGGCTTATGTCATCACTCCCAACCTGCCGGAAGCAGAAGTCATCACAGGTCTGAAGATCAACGACCTGGCTTCTATGGAACAGGCAGCAAGAGAAATTTACAAAATGGGTGCCAAAAACGTGCTCATCAAAGGCGGACATCTGGAAGACGACGCTACAGACCTGCTCTTTGACGGGGAAAACATTGTGACACTTCATTCTGACCGTATCAATACAAAGAATACCCACGGCACAGGATGCACCATGTCCTCCTGTATCGCGGCAAATCTGGCAAAAGGCAAAACTGTGGAAGAAGCAGTGCGCATTGCCAAAGACTACATCACAACAGCCATTGCCCATTCTCTGGACATCGGCAAAGGCGTAGGCCCTACCAACCATTTCTATGAACTCTATACCAAAGCGGGTATCTGGGACGAAATCAAAGATTGATTCTCTTTCGGAGCATGTTTTTCTGGACATGCTCCTTTTTATGCCGAAATTTGTCTGAAAAAAGGTCAATTCAAACATTTTTCATTGTCTTTTGTCGAAAAGGGCGATATAATGTAAAAATGCTGTGCTATGCCCTCGGGCACCAGTGGAACAGAAAAGATGCCCTTTTTGGGGGGGCAAAACATAAAAATTTTGCAGACGGAGGCGGCATGTTTGAGTAGAAGAAGAAAAAACAGATTGCGCAGATTGTTTTTTAAGACATTGTTTATTACCATGGCCATACTGATTGCCCTGATGCTGGCAGCTTATGGCGTATTTGCATATTTGCTGGGGGGACTGAACCGTACCACACTGGATGAAAGCAAATTGTCCGTAACGGCAGGGCTTTCTCAGAACGGAAAAATCACCAATATCGCATTGTTTGGGCTGGACTCCCGAAATCATGACTACGAAGGTCGTTCCGACGCCATCATGGTGGCTTCTGTCAACGGGAAAACAGGGAAAATCAAACTGGTTTCCATTGCCCGTGATACTTATGTGAATGTACCCGGTTATGGAGAAACAAAAATCAACCACGCTTATGCTTACGGCGGTGCGGAACTTGCCATCCAGACCATCAACGAAAACTTCAATCTGGATATCACAGACTATGCGGCAGTAAACTTTGACTCTCTGGCAGATGTCATTGATACCATGGGCGGCATCGACTTGGAGGTAACAGAGGAAGAACGCTACCAAATCAACGCGTACCTGCTGGAAGGCGAACCTCTGCGGGAAAGCGGCATGGTACATCTGAATGGACCTCAGGCAGTAAGTTATGCCCGTATCCGTAAGATCGACAGCGATACCATGCGTACGGAACGCCAGAGAAAGGTACTGGAATGTCTCTTTGAAAAGGCAAAAAACATCAGTCCTCTGGAATATCCTTCCTACATCCGCAAATTCGCGCCTATGATCGAAACTTCCCTGACCAATGAGGAAATTTTGGAACTGGTATCTGTAGGGGCAAACCCGAACCTGACACTGGAACAGGGTGCATTCCCCAATGACTATATCCAGAGCACCGGTCAGACCATCGGCGGCGTATGGTATTATGTTTACGACATCGATCAGGCGGCAGATATGCTCCATGAATTCATTTATAACGATGTACCCTTTGAATACTACGGTTTGACGGAAGAAGAAATCGCTGCACTGGAAAGCGGTGGCACTTCCGAGGGAACGGAAGGAGAAAATGTAGAATAAACTGCATTTTGTCTCTGTTTTGGAGAAAGAACTTTTGTTTTTTTGAAAAAGTGGTTGACAAAGGAAAATATCGCGTTATAATGATGATTAACTGAAAGAGAAAAAGGCTAAGAAAAGAAGAGTACATCTTGGATGGTTTTACAGAGAACCTCTGGTAGCTGCGAAGGAGGAAACGCGGAAAAGATGGAAGATGGTCTTGGAGCCGCGCACCGAGAGGAAATCCTTTAGGCTGCGACGGGTGTGCCCGTGACAGCACTACGATATCGGCAGTTTTGCCCGTACCGGATAAGGTCATCATCGTGAGGTGATGATAAATTAGGGTGGTAACACGAAGCTATGCTCTCGTCCCTTGACAAACAAGTCAGGGACGGGAGTTTTTTTATGAATCCGTCAGGAAAGAAGGAGAGAGGAAAATGGAGCAGAAAGAAATCATGATTCGGCTCAAAGGAATCACCAAAGCGTTTCCTCAGAAAAAAGGAACGCTGGAAGTGCTTCACGGCATTGATTTGGATATTGAAAAAGGCGAGATTTTCGGCATCATTGGTCTGAGCGGCGCCGGCAAGAGTACACTGGTACGGTGCATCAACCTGCTGGAACGTCCTACAGAAGGTCAGGTATTTCTGGATGGTCAGGAATTGACCTGCCTTTCCGAAAAGGATTTGAGACAGGCACGCCGTTCCATGGGTATGATCTTCCAGCAGTTCCACCTGCTCATGCAGCGGACAGCCATGGAAAATGTATGCTTCCCCATGGAGATTGCCGGTGTGAAAAAGGCAGAAGCCAGAGAAAAGGCAAAAGAATTGCTGGAACTGGTTGGTCTGGGCGACAGAATGGAATCTTATCCTTCCCAGCTTTCCGGCGGTCAGAAACAGAGGGTTGCCATTGCCAGAGCATTGGCTACAAACCCGAAAATCCTGCTTTGTGATGAAGCAACAAGCGCCCTGGACCCCAACACAACAGCCGGGGTTCTGGAGCTTCTGAAAGACATCAACAAACGACTGGGCATCACCATTGTGGTGATTACCCACGAAATGAAAGTCATTCAGGAAATCTGCAACAGAGTTGCTATTATCAGTGAAGGTAAGATCGCAGAAATGGGCAGCGTACAGGAAATCTTCCGGGCTCCCAAAACACAGATCGGTCAGGAACTGGTATTCCATGAAGGTTCCAACCGAGAAGCTTATGCAGGGAAATTGCCTTACTGCTATCGTGTGGTATTCAAAGGCGGTATTTCTAATGAACCTGTACTGGGGCGTATGATGATTGATTGTAACGGTGTGGCAAATATCCTCGCCGGCAACACCAGAAATATTGATGGGGAAGTTTTTGGTCAGATGATTCTGCAGTTCCCCGAAGAAGAAGCCCTGCGGAAAAAAATGATTCAGTATTTGAAAGATCAGGGCGTAGAAGTTGAGGAGGTAGCGTATGTTTAATTCAGAAATGATTTCTTTAGTAGGCGTAGCCTTCTGGGAAAGTATTTATATGACCATTATTTCCTCATTTTTTGCATATGTCATCGGCTTGCCTTTGGGCTTGATTCTGGTGGCAACAGATAAGGACGGTATCGCACCGGCACCTCTGTTCAATCAGGTGCTGGGGATCATCATCAACATCCTGCGTTCCATTCCTTTCCTGATTCTGCTGGTAGCCATGATGCCTATCACACAGGCAGTTGTAGGCACTGTTATCGGTGCAAAGGCAACGGTTGTGGTACTGGTGGTAGCAGCGGCTCCCTTCATTGCCAGACTGGTGGAATCTTCCCTGAAGGAAGTGGACAAAGGTGTTGTGGAAGCGGCACAGTCCATGGGGGCTTCTCCCTTTGAAATCATGACAAAGGTACTGCTGCCCGAAGCAAAACCTTCTCTTTTGATCGGCAGTGCCATCGCCATGACAACCATTCTGGGCTACTCCGCAATGGCAGGTTTCTGCGGCGGCGGCGGTCTGGGTGCTGTAGCCATCAACTATGGTTACTACCGCAGTCAGAGAGATATCATGTTAGTCATGGTAGTTCTGCTGGTAGTGATCGTGCAGGTATTGCAGGAAGTTGGTCTGCGTATCGCAAGAGGCACAGACAAACGGCTGTAACTCGTTAAGAGTACACATAAAAAAAGAAAACAGATGCTATTCAAATTTTAAGGAGGAACATGTATTATGAAAAAGTTTATTGGTATTTTATTGACAGCAGCTTTGGCATTCGGCGCTGTAGGCTGCGGCGGCACAACAACAGAAACAGCAGATGAAGGCGCAACAACTGCAACAACAGAAGGCACAACCATCAAAGTTGGCGCTTCTCCTTCCCCTCACGCAGAAATCCTGAAAGCTGCACAGCCCCTGCTGGCAGAAAAAGGCGTTACACTGGAAATCGTAGAATTTACAGACTATGTACAGCCTAACCTGGCACTGAACACAGGCGACCTGGATGCAAACTACTTCCAGCATCAGCCTTACCTGGATCAGTTCAATGCTGACAACGACATGGACCTGGTAGCTCTGGGTGCTGTTCACTATGAACCCATGGGCATCTTCGCAGGCAACTCCAGCGACCTGGCATCTCTGCCTGACGGCGCAAAAGTAGGCGTACCCAATGACGCAACAAACGAAGCAAGAGCACTGCTGCTGCTGGAATCTAACGGTCTGATCACACTGAAAGAAGATGCTGGCGTAGCAGCAACAAAACTGGATATCGTAGAAAACCCTCATAACCTGGAAATCGTTGAAATGGAAGCTGCACAGCTGCCTCTGTCCCTGAGCTCTCTGGATATCGCTGTGATCAACGGTAACTATGCACTGAGCGGCGGTCTGAGCATCTCTGACGCACTGGCAATCGAAGAAGCTGACTCTCTGGCAGCAGAAACATACCAGAACGTTGTAGCAGTTCGCAATGGCGACGAAACAAGACCTGAACTGCAGACACTGATGGAAGTTCTGAACTCTCAGGAAATCGCTGACTACATCAACGAAACATTCGAAGGCGCTGTAGCACCTGTATTCGAAGTAGCAGCTGAATAAAAACAAATTTTGCAAAAGAAAGAAACATGAAAGACGGTTTCCTTAGGTACACAAGATAAAAACATCAATCAAAATAGAAAAGCCGAAATCCTTTGTATATCAGGGTTTCGGCTTTCTTTGTTTTCTTATGAAGATGCCCCTAATTTCCATATGGGAATTTTCTGCTTTTTTTGTGCTTAATCTTCTGCCATATTTTTCAGGGTATCTCCCGCCAGACGGTACACTGTCCAGTCGGACATGGGTTCTGCCCCTAAGGAGAGATAAAACCCGATGGAAGGGGTGTTGGTATCCAGACACCACCATTCCAGTCTGCCGCAGCCTCTTTCTACAGCAATCTGCGCCAGTTTCTGCAAAATGGCTTTGCCGTAGCCCTTGCCACGGTGGACAGGGGACACATATAAATCTTCCAGATAAATGCCAGCTCTCCCCAGAAATGTGGAGAAGTTGTGGAAAAACAGTGCGAAGCCAATTTCTTCGCCGGACTTATCCACAGCCAAAAGCACTTCTGCTTTTTCTTTATCAAAAATCCAGGTTTCCAGAATTTCTTCCGTTGCTACCACTTCAGAAAGAAGCCCTTCATAATCCGCCAGTTCTTTGATAAACCGCAGAATCAGGGGGATATCTTTCCGTTCTGCGAACCGAAAAGTCAGGTCTGTCATGTTATCGCCTCAATTCTTGCCTGTGGAGCCAATGCCGCCACGGTCATCATTGCCCAGTGTTTCCGCTTCGTCAAAAGAAATGGCGGGCTGGTGCTCAAAAATACGGAACTGACAGATACGGTCGTTCACATCAATGACGGTGTCACGCATAGCCAGTGCAGGGAAGAACCACTGGTCGTTATCGCCGCAGTAGCTTTCGTCCACAATGCCGCAGTGGTTGGTCTGGATAACGCCAAAGTTCTTGAAGGTAGAGCTGCGGGGCACAATATGTGCTTCATAGCCCTTTGGCAGCTCCATGGCGATGCCCAGAGGAATCAGGCGGAATTCTCCTGCCTTCAGTTCCACTCTTTCTGCTGCCCGCAGGTCAATCCAGTCGGATTTGCCGTCGATGTAACGCAGTTTTTCGATTTTGTCGCTGAGATATTTGATTCTGATGGAAACCATTGATTTCTTCCTTTCTGTATTGCTTTATTCCGCGTGGTAAAGGTACATGGTGCCTTTTTCCAGGGATTTCTGTACATCGATAATCCGCTGGTTAAAGCTGCCTTTCCAGTGGAGCTGAGGGTCTTTCAGTTCTTCCACAAAACGTCCGTCTACGATAACGTCCAGATAGGGCATGATAGGCAGAGCGCTGACTTCTTCCCAAAGATAGCCGGTGTAGAGCCATGTTTTCTTGTCAGGAAAGGCTTCTTTGATTTCTTTCGCCAGTGCGGTCACATCTTCCCGGTTGCCCATGTATAAGGGGTCGCCGCCGCTGAATGTGATACCGCTGATGTAGTCTTTTTCCAGTTCAGCAAAAATTTCCGCTTTGGCAGCCTCATCAAAGGGCAGACCGCCGTTAGGGTCCCATGTGATGGGGTTCTGGCAGTTTTTGCAGCCGTGGGAGCATCCCGCTACCCACAAAACCACCCGCAGCCCTTCGCCGTTGAGCATATCGTCTTTTGTGATGTTGTGGTAACGCATTACATACTCTTCCTTTCTGCGATTTCTGCCATTTTTGCTTCATTCAGACGAGTATCACCTTTGACACGGGAGTAAGACAGATATCCATTCATTCTTTCGATTTTTGTCAGGTTTTTGCTGCCGCATTTCGGGCATACGTCCATTTCCAGTTCCTGATGGCCGCAGTCATCGCAGTATGCCAGAGAAAGGTTTACCCCTTCATAAAAGCCCATCTTCATGGCACGGCGCACCAGTGTGCGGATGGCGTCCAAATTGTAGTCGATGGGGTATTTTACATACTGAATCTTGCCGCCGTTGGACAAATCCCAAAAACGTTTTTCCAGATCCTGTTTCTGGATAGGGGAAATGTCTTCTGTTACATGGCAGTGGAAAGAGTTGCTTACGTAAGGACGGTCGGATACATTTTCCACTACGCCGTATTTCTTGCGGAACTGTGTTACCTGCAGGCCGCAAAGGCTTTCCGCAGGAGTGCCGTAGATAGCGTACAGATTGCCGTCGGCTTTCTTGAATTCCGCCACTTTATCGTTGATGTGCTGCAATGTGTCGATGGCAAACTGACCGTCTTCCACCAGAGATTTGCCGTTATACAGCTCCTGCAGTTCGTTCAGAGCGGTGATGCCGAAAGAAGCGGTAGCAGCCTTCAGCAAAGGTTTGATTTTGTCGCGAATGCCCAGATGACCGCCGTAGAAGCCGCCTTCGCAGTATGCCAGAGGGTTGGTGGATGCGCGCATTTCGCCCAGATATGCATAAGTACGGATGTGGAGCTGACGAATCAGTTCCAGATAGTAGTCTAGCACTTCATAGAAAGGCTTGCTTTCCTGTTTTGCTTTTGCGTAAATCATAGGCAGGTGCAGGCTCACAGCGCCGATGTTGAATCGACCTACGAAAACAGGCTTATCGTTTTCGTCAGCAGGTTCCATGCCGCCCCGTTCAAACCAAGGGGACAGGAAGGCACGGCAGCCCATGGGGCTGATGATGGCGCCGTATTTTTTATACATTTCCGCTACATAGCCTTCGCCTGTGAGGGAAAGCCAGTCGGGATACATGGTCTTGGAGGAGCAGAGGATGCCTGCTTCAAAGACATCTTCCAATTCCTTGCCTTTTCCATGGAGATTTTCGTCATAAAGGAATACCAGTTTGGGGAACAGTACGGGCTTTTTGCAGTTTTTCTTGCCCTGTCCTTTTCTGCGAACGTTCAGCATGGTGATGGATGCCATTTTGGCAAATTTGCCTGTGCCTGTGCCGAATGTCATGGTGATGAAAGGATAATCCCCGCGGCTGGAAGCAACGGTGTTGAATTTGTATTCCCAGCCCTGGAAGCCCTGTTCAAAGTCGTTGAGGATGTCCGCCATAGCTTCTTTGTCCGCAGCCTTAGGTGTCAGACCCATGTCGATGTAACGGCGGTAGAATTTTTCATAGCTCTTTTCCGCAAAGGGTTCCAGCAGCAGGTCTACGGAAGGTACGGTAAAACCGCCGTACTGCTGGCTGGCAGCGGAAAGAACGATGTCACCGATGACGTCAAAGGCAACGTTCAGTGTTTTGGGTTCGTTGTACCACAGGTTGCCCATTTCAAAACCGCCAGTCAATACGCTTTTTACGTCGAACAGACAGCAGTTCATGGTGTCACGTCTGGCAGACATATCATGGATGTAGATATAACCGTCACGACATGCCTGGAGTTCTTCTGTGGTCATGAAGAATTTCTGGTACAGTTCTTTGTTCAGCTGATTGAATACCAGAGAACGTTTTGTGGAAACCAGGGCGCTGTCGGTGTTGCTGTTTTCCTTGTCGCCGATGTACATGATGGACTGGCTTTTTTTGTAAACCTCGTCCAGCATTTTCACAAAGTCCTGTTTGTAGTTGCGGTAATCACGGTAGCTTTTTGCAACTTCAGGCTTTACCTGTTCCAGTGCGCCTTCGACGATGTTGTGCATTTCCGCAATGGGGATGCCTTCTTTGCCAAGGGATTTCGCTTTTGTTTCTACGAAATCACAGATGAAATCCAGCTCTTCCTGTGTGAATTTCACCAGCGCGCGGTAAGCGGATTTGTTTACGGCAACTACAACTTTCTGCACATTCCACGGTTCGTGGGTATTATCTTTCTTAATCACATACATGATGATATCCTCCTTCATTCTCGGCAAGCGAGATACAATACATAGTCATTTGCTGTATCATAATGTACCACATATGGCTATATATTGCAATCAAAAATATAGACAACACAAGATATTGTGAAAACTTAGAGAAGTTCATCCGATTTTTTTCTGAAATTTTGTTAAGGTTATTTTTATTTTATTTTGTCAAGGTCTGACGCACTGCTTTTTGCCAGCCTTCCAGTTTTTCTGCCGCTTCTTCCTTGGATGCTTTGGGAGAATAGGCGTGAGAAACGCCCCAGTTCCGGCGGATTTCCGACAAATCTTTCCAGTAACCCACGGCAAGACCTGCCAGATACGCAGCACCCAATGCAGTGGTTTCCAGTGTCTTTGGACGAAGCACAGGAACCCCTGTGATGTCCGCCTGGAATTGCAGCAGGAAGTTATTGGCAGCGGCGCCGCCATCTACACGAAGTTCCGCCAGTGGAATGCCAGCGTCCTCCTCCATGGCGTGAAGCACGTCATAGGTCTGATATGCCATGGATTCCAATGCCGCACGGGCAATATGATTCCGGTTGGCACCACGGGTAAGTCCTGTCAAAATACCACGGGCGTAAGGGTCCCAGTAGGGCGCACCCAGTCCCACAAAAGCGGGTACCAGATAAACGCCGCAGGTGTCAGGCACAGACATGGCAAGTTCTTCCGTTTCCGGCGCGGAACCGATGAGTTTCAGTTCGTCACGAAGCCACTGAATGGCAGCCCCAGCCACGAATACAGAGCCTTCCAATGCATAGGTGACTTTTCCGTCCAGCCCCCATGCGATGGTGGTCAGAAGCCCGTTTTTGGACATGACAGGGGCATCCCCTGTGTGCATCAGCAGGAAGCATCCCGTGCCGTAGGTGTTTTTGGCAGAACCGGGTGTGAAGCAAGCTTGTCCAAAAAGGGCAGACTGCTGGTCACCAGCCGCTCCGGCAATGGGGATGGGTGCGCCGAAGTGGAAAGGCAGTGTATGCCCAAATACGCCGCTGGAAGGAATGACCTTGGGCAGGATAGAAGGGGGAATGTCCAGAATGTCCAAAATTTCCGTATCCCACTGTAAAGTATGGATGTTGAACAGCATGGTCCGGGAGGCGTTGGAGTAATCGGTGGCATGTACCTGTCCTCCTGTGAGATTCCAGATAAGCCATGTATCTACGGTACCGAACAGCAGATTACCTTCCTCTGCCAGTTTTCTTGCCCCTTCCACATGATTCAGCACCCAACGGATTTTTGTTGCGGAGAAGTATGCGTCCAGCAGAAGCCCTGTTTTTTCCCGGAATAGGTCGGTGTAGCCTTTTTTCGCCAGTTCTTCGCAGTCCTCGGCTGTCCGGCGGCACTGCCATACAATGGCGTTGTAAATGGGCTTGCCTGTGCGCTTGTCCCAGAGAATGGTGGTTTCTCGCTGGTTGGTGATGCCGATGGCGGCAATGTCAGCGGCTGTGAGCCCTTTCTGCGCCAGAGCCTTCTGTGCCACTTCCAGCTGGCTCTGCCAGATTTCCATGGGGTCGTGTTCCACCCAGCCGGGCTGGGGATAAATCTGACGGTATTCCTTCTGGGCGGTGCTGACAGCTGCGCCGTTTTTGTCAAAGAGGATACAGCGGGAGCTGGTGGTTCCTTGATCCAAAGACATGATATACTGCATACAAATCCTCCTTTTTATGGGAAAAGCCCCAAAGGGGGCTCAGACTGTAGATAAAGTAATTTTTATACTTTTTGCATGACCGCAGAAGGGCTTGGGGAACAAAGGGGTCAACACATTTGCTTCGCAAATGCCAGCCATAAATGGCTGTCCGCATCTCTTGCGGTGTGGGGTTCCCCAACTGGAATCCACAGTCGGAATTCATTTCCGACGAGGAAAAACCGAAGTTTCGAGGCTTTTGAACTGATGGATACTCTGCACCCCGAAGAAAACGGGGACAGCGAAGCTGGCTTTGCGGAGCAAAGTGCTTGACCTCTGCACCCCGAAGAAAACGGGGACAGCGAAGCTGGCTTTGCGGAGCAAAGTGCTTGACCTCTGCACCCCGAAGAAAACGGGGACAGCGAAGCTGGCTTTGCGGAGCAAAGTGCTTGACCTCTGCACCCCGAAGAAAACGGGGACAGCGAAGCTGGCTTTGCGGAGCAAAGTGCTTGACCCAACAGTTTTATACTTCTGTCTACTCGTCAAAACCTTGAATGAAATGAGGTTTTGACGACAGCGTTTCGTTACATATAAGGGTTCATGCGGCGTTCGATTTCCAATGTGGTGGCAGGGCCGTGACCGGGATATACATTGTAATCACCGGGCAGGTTCCGCAGACGTTTCAGAGAAGCGATGATCTCGCCCCAGTTGCCTGTAGGCAGGTCTGTACGACCGCAGGAGCCCTGGAACAGGGTGTCGCCGGAGAAAATGTTGTTGCCGATGAGATAGCATACACTGCCGGCTGTATGACCGGGTGTTTCCAGTACGGTAAATTCCAGATCGCCAACTTTCACAGCGTCGCCTTCCTGTACCCATACGTCAGCGGAAAGAGAAGTGGGACCGCTCATGTAAAGAGAGCAGTTCAAGGCAGGGTCTGCCAGCAGAGCTTCTTCTTTTTTGCAGGCGTAGACGGGACAGCCGTATTTTTCTTTTACCATTTCCACAGCGCCGATGTGGTCGTCATGACCGTGGGTCAGCAGGATATGGGTGGGTTTCAGGTTGTTTTCTTCGATATAGCGGAACAAAGGCTGGGGATTGCCGTCGCAGTCGATGATGGCGCAGGTGCCTTTGTCGTCAGAGATTACATAGCAGTTGGTGCCGATGTTGCCGATTTCCAGTGTTTGTATTTTCATGGTGCAAAAACCTCCTTGTGTTTCGATTTTTACAGGCATTTTTTTCTGCCGTCTGCACTATTATAGCAGAAAAGACCACCAGCCGACTAGTCTTTTTACAGGAAAGTTTCCAAACGCCGGAAAAAGCTGGACAAGAGAGAGAAAGGGGAGTAAGATGGAACAAACAACGAATAGAATCAGGCGGATACCGCCGGAACGGAGGAAGTTTTTTGGACGAGAGAAGGAAACAGCAGCTCATGGAGGGCTGTATGAGAATCAGAAAAGAAATCGCCGCATGGCTGCTCATGGCATTGTGGGTGATTTTTAGTGTGAAAATTGCGGAAGTGCTGCTGGGAGAAAGCCTGCCGGGCTGGGTAGAGATCGGCGGCATGATTCTGTGCGGTGTGCTGGCAGTGGCATCCCATCTGGATAACCCTTTGCGCCACGGATATAAACTGCGCCGTCCCAGACGGTATTTGCTGGGGGCTTTGGTGATTCTTATCTGCGCTGTGCTGTTCTTTGTATGGAAAGCGGAGTGGGTGCAGGGCATGCAGGCACTTGTTATCCCTGTGGTATTTATTTGGAACCCTATTTGTGTTTGGCTGGAATGGAAGGAAGAATTGGGTCAGGCATCATAAGGAGGCGGCTATGGAGTACCTTTCGGATGTACAGCTGAAAAGATGTATCGCATGGATGCGGCTGGAGCTGCTGGCTTGGCTCTGCCTTTGCGCCGATGCGCTGGTGAGCGTTTGGGCGCCCAGTGTGTGGGATACGGGGCATATCTACGGACTTTTTGTAGTGGTGGTGCTGGTATCCGGTCTGGCGGCAGTGGTTTTGTCTTGGGTGCGTAACCCCATGCGCTGGAACTTGACAGGACTTGGACGGAAATTTTTCTGGGGCAGTCATGGAAGCTGTATGGCGGTGAGCGTCATACTGGTTTTCTGGGTGCCGGAGCTGTCCATTGGTCTTTTGTTTGTGTGGAATTGTATTTATATGCTGGTGGCATACGAGAGGGAACTGCGCCGAAGAAAAAAGAAAGAGGAATCCTGAGAAAATGACGGTATGGCTTAAACACCATACCGTTTTTGTTTGCAAAAACGTATCTCAAACTGCTATGATTTCTTCCCTTCGTTCATTTCTCGGTGAGATTCACTGTTTTCAGAAGAAATAAAAATAAGAAAGCCAGAATCCTTTGTATTTTAGGGATTTTGGCTTTCTTTGTTTGCCGTACTTTTTCTATTTCAAAAAAGATTATTTGTTTTTCAGATATTCATCAATGGCTGCGGCAGCCTTTTTGCCTGCGCCCATAGCCAGAATAACGGTTGCTGCCCCTGTAACAGCGTCACCGCCGGCGTAAACGCCTTCTCTGGTGGTCTGGTTGGTTTCTTCGTTAACTACCAGACAGCCTTTCCGGTTGGTTTCCAGACCCTTTGTGGTGCTGCGGATCAGAGGATTGGGGGATGTACCGATGGACATAACGACTGTATCAACGTCGATAACGTAGTTGGAGCCTTCCACAGGTACAGGACGTCTTCTGCCGCTGGCATCGGGTTCGCCCAGTTCCATTTTCAGACATTCGATACCGCATACCTGACCATTGCCGTCATCCAGAATCTTCACAGGATTGCGCAGCAGGTGGAATTCGATGCCTTCTTCTTTTGCGTGGTGGATTTCTTCCAGACGCGCGGGCATTTCTTTTTCGGAACGACGGTAAACGATGTAAACTTTTTCTGCACCCATTCTCTTTGCGCATCTTGCAGCGTCCATGGCTACGTTGCCGCCGCCTACAACAGCAACAGCTTTGCTATGACGGATAGGTGTATCATAATCAGAAATATACGCTTTCATCAGGTTGATACGAGTCAGATATTCGTTAGCGGAGTATACGCCTACCAGTGCTTCGCCGGGGATGCCCATGAAGGAAGGCAGACCTGCGCCGGTACCGATGAATACCGCATCATAACCCATATCGTCAATGATTTCGTCAATGGATAATACTTTACCGATAACCATGTTTGTCATGACTTCAACGCCCATGGCAGACAGCTTGTCGATTTCTTTCTGCACGATGGCCTTAGGCAGACGGAATTCGGGGATACCGTAAACCAGTACGCCGCCGGCTGTGTGGAATGCTTCAAAAATAGTCACTGCATAGCCTGCTTTTGCCAGGTCGCCAGCACATGCCAGAGAGGAAGGACCGGAACCGATAACAGCTACTTTTTTGCCGTTCTGAGCGGGTTTTTCAGGCATTTCGTCGCAGTTTGCCATGTACCAGTCAGCCACAAACCGTTCCAGACGACCGATGGCTACAGCTTCGCCTTTGATGGCACGAACGCATTTGGATTCGCACTGGCTTTCCTGCGGGCATACACGACCACAGACAGCAGGCAGAGCGTTTGTGGAGGTGATGATTTTATAAGCTGCCATAAAATCGCCTTTTGCCACTTCCGCGATGAATTCGGGAATGCGTACGTTTACGGGACATCCGCTGACACAGGGTTTGTGTTTGCAGTTCAGACAGCGGGTAGCTTCTTCCATGGCCATTTCCGCTGTGTAGCCCATGGCTACTTCTTCAAAGTTTTTATTTCTTACATCAGGTGCCTGTTCAGGCATTTTGATTTTTTCCAAGCTCATGTTTGCCATTGTTTCCGTCCTCCTTAGTGAATCAAGTCGTGTGCCATTTTGTCCATGCGGCAGATGTGTTTTTCAGCCAGATCTGCTTCTTCTTTCTTGTAAACGGAGTTGCGGTTCATCAGTTCGTCGAAGTCTACCTGATGTCCGTCGAAGTCGGGGCCGTCTACGCAGGCAAATTTGATTTCGCCGCCAACGGTGACACGACAGCCGCCGCACATGCCTGTGCCGTCGATCATGATGGGGTTCAGGCTGACAATGGTTTTGATGCCGCAAGGTTTTGTGGTGAGGCTGACGAATTTCATCATGGGGATGGGACCGATGGCAATGACAGCGTCGTACTGGTTGCCAGCTTCGATGAGGGATTTCAGCTTGTCTGTAACGAAGCCTTTTTCACCTTTTGTGCCGTCATCGGTCATCAGGTAGTAGTTGTCGGCAACGGCGCTCATTTCGTCTTCCAGAATGACAATTTCTTTGTTTCTAAAGCCTGCAATGACGTCTACTTCTACGCCCAGTTCGTGCAGGGCTTTTGCCTGAGGATAAGCGATGGCACAGCCTACGCCGCCGCCCACAACAGCAACTTTCTTGAAGCCGTCATATTCTGTGGCAACACCCAGAGGACCTACAAAGTCGCGGATGGAGTCGCCAACTTCTTTGGCTGCCAGCAGTTTTGTGGACAGACCAACTTTCTGGAAGATGATGGTGACGGTGCCTTTTTCTCTGTCATAATCAGCGATGGTCAGAGGGACACGTTCGCTGAATTCATCTACGCGGAAAATAATAAACTGCCCCGCTTTGGCTTTTTTTGCCACAAAAGGGGCTTCGATTTCAAGCAGTGTCACAGCACTGTTTAATTCTTTTTTATTGACAATGCGAAACATGTTTGCAACTTCCTTTCTTCTTTGGACTTTCTTTTGCAGGTGATTTTTGTTAGAATTATCATAACATAAATTCAGGCGGTGGGATATGGATAAAACGCCGTTTTTCTGGAAGTACAATGAAGAAAAGTTTATGGTTTTTGAATAAAATGTGGGACAAAAAACGTCCCAATCAAAAAGGAGGAAATGAACGTGCAGAAAAGATATACTTTTGACGACTTACGGGACATCATCGAGCAGCTCCGCAGTGAGAATGGGTGTCCTTGGGATAAGGTGCAGACCCATGAGAGCCTGCGGGCAGATATGCTGGAAGAAGCCTATGAAGCGGTGGATGCCATTGATAAAGGCGATATGGACAACTTGAAGGAAGAACTGGGGGATGTGCTTATGCAGGTTGTATTCCATTCTTCCATCGAAGCCCAGAAAGGCGGCTTTACACTGGATGATGTCATTCAAGGCATCTGTGAGAAAATGGTTTATCGCCATCCTCATGTGTTCGGGGAAATTTCCGTGGATACGGCGGAACAGGTGCTGGTGAACTGGGAAGCCCTGAAGAAAAAGGAAAAACATATGCAGACCCAGACAGATGTCCTCAAAAGTGTGCCGGATGCCCTGCCTGCTCTGACCCGTGCCAGAAAGGTACAGAAGAAAGCGGCAGATGTTGGTTTTGATTTTTACGAAGCCGGCGGCGCCATGGAAAAAGTGGCAGAAGAAATCCGGGAGCTGCAGGAGGCTGTGGAACAGCCAAACGGCAATATAGAGGAAGAATTCGGTGATATTTTGTTCGCACTGGTGAACGTAGCAAGGTTTTTGAAAATAAATCCCGAGTTTGCCTTGACAAAAGCCACCAAAAAGTTTATAAATAGATTTGAGTATGTTGAGAATTCAGCCCTTTCAGAGGGAAAGCAGCTTTCCACAATGACTCTGGAGGAAATGGATTTGCTCTGGGATCAGGCAAAAATTGCCTTATCCAAGAAACTTTAATAGATTTATTTAGGAGGACTAACACAATGAACAAATCTGAATTAGTAGCAGCGATTGCTGAAAAGGCGGAAATGAGCAAAAAAGACGCTGAAAAAGCACTGAAAGCTTTCGAAGATGTTGTAACAGAAGAACTGGCAGCAAACGGCAAAGTACAGCTGGTAGGCTTCGGTACATTCGACGTAGCTGAAAGAGCAGCTCGCGAAGGCAGAAACCCTCAGACAGGCGAAGCAATGCCCATCCCCGCTTCCAAAGCACCCAGATTCAAAGCAGGTAAAGCTTTGAAAGATGCGATCAACAAATAATTTGATTTGATTGTTTTTGAAACGCTTTCTCGTCCTGAGAAAGCGTTTTTTTGAAAGAGAAAAAGAGGTGACGGAAAATGGCTTCCAGCAAAGGATATTTGCAGTTTTTACTGGATCAGCTTTCGAATCTGGAGGATATCGCATATCGCTCCATGATGGGGGAATATATTCTCTATTACAGAGGCAAGATTGCCGCTTATGTCTGCGATGATCGTCTGTTGGTAAAGCCTGTTCCTGCCGCCAGAGAATTGCTGCCCCATGCTCCCATGGAAGCACCCTATCCGGGGGCAAAGGAAATGCTGCTGGTGGAAGAAGTGGATGACAGAAGCTTTCTTCAGCATCTGTTGGTACAGATGGAACCGCAGCTGCCTGAGCAGAAAAAGAAAAAAACAGCAAAGGGGAAATGAACATGCGTATTGATAAGTTCCTGAAGGTATCCCGTATCATCAAGCGCAGAACCGTAGCCAACGAAGCCTGCGACGCGGGACGTGTGTCCCTCAACGGCAAAGTGGTGAAAGCCGGTGCGGATGTGAAGGTCGGCGATATCATCGAAATTCAGTTCGGCAATAACGTGACAAAGGTGGAAGTGCTGAATCTGCAGGAATCCACTAAAAAAGAAGATGCTGCCGGCATGTATCGCGCAGTGGAATAATGTCCCAAAACCTCTCATATACTGTAAAAACAGTATGGGGAGGTTTTTTTGTTGGGGGAAGAAAAACGGAATTTGCGACAGCATACCATTCGTATGACAGACAGAGAACGGATCGAGATTGGCGGCGTGACGGACGTCCTGCGTTTTGATGAGGAAGGGGTGGCAGTGGATACTACCTGCGGATTACTTATCATCAAAGGGGAAGGACTCCATGTGGGGCGGCTGAATCTGGAAGAAGGGGAAGTGGCAGTGGAAGGGCGCATGGACGCACTGACCTACGCGGAGAATATGGGCGGCGGCAAACAATCTTTCTTTGCCAAGTTGTTCCGCTGAAAGGAGGCAGGCAGGTGGACATTCAGGGACAGGGGAGTTTGTTTTTGTGCTGCCTGCTGCTGGGCGGCGGTATGGGATTGGTTTATGACGGTATGCGTCTTGCACGGCGGATATTGCCCCACGGTGTCTGGGCAGTACAGATAGAGGATGGCTTGTACTGGGCAGCGGTGGCGCTGGGTGTCTTTGAGGTGCTGCTCCAGGAAAACCATGGGGAAGTCCGCTTTTTCCTGCTGGTGGCTATTTTTGGCGGCATGGGGCTTTATGGAACCCTTGCCAGTCCCTTGGTCATGGGCGTAGGAGAAAAGGTGCTGAAAGTCATTGGAAGACTGGTCATGTTATTGTTGACCATAATTTTGACACCCTTTCGTTTGCTCTATCTTGCCTTTGGCAGACCGGTGGGGAATTTCGTCAGATTTTGCGGTGGAAAATCCAAAAAACACTTGCAATTATGTAAAGTATATGTGAAAATAAAAAAAGACACATTACGGCGGGGTATTCGTTTTTTGCGTCGAAAACCTTAGGAAGGGTGACTGCCATGGGAAAAAGAGCCAGAAAGAAAAAATCCGGTGGATTATGGATCCATCTTTTTTTGGTAGCTTTCTGCGTGTTCGTTGTGGCAGGGGTGTACTGGCAGTATCGGGAATACCGTCAGCTGAAAGTGGAACTGGCTGATGTACAGCAGCAGATTGCCGATGAACAGCAAAAGACATTGGATTTTCAGGCAAAAAAGGATTACTACAACAGCGACAGCTACATCGAACAGATTGCCAGAGAAAAACTGGGGCTGGTCAAGAGCAATGAAATCCTGTATATCAACCGTGAACAATAAAAGTTTTCAAAAAAAGACAATTTTTTGAAAAAAGGTATTGACAAACAGACAATATGACTATATAATAAACTAGTCGACTTGAGGCGGAGTAGCTCAGTTGGCTAGAGCATGCGGTTCATACCCGCAGTGTCGGGGGTTCAAATCCCTCCTCCGCTATTTTTCTTCTTTGGCCCGTTGGTCAAGCGGTCAAGACGCGACCCTCTCACGGTCGAATCAAGGGTTCGACTCCCTTACGGGTCAACTTTTGAGTGATAATTGAATTGTTAAAAACATGGGAGTTTAGCTCAGCTGGGAGAGCATCTGCCTTACAAGCAGAGGGTCACAGGTTCGAGCCCTGTAACTCCCATTTTTTTATGTCCAAAAACAAAAAGAAAAACAAGGGAGAAAGGCGCAACTGGGGAGAGTTATGCACCAACGTGCAAGAGGACACGAGGTAGAGCCTAAGAACTCCCATTTATTTATGTCCAAAAACAAAAAGAAGCAAAACAAGGGAGAAAGGCGCAACTGGGGAGAGTCATGCACCAACGTGCAAGAGGACACGAGGCAGAGCGCAGTCACTCCCATTTTTTATACTCAACAACAGAAAGAAATTACAATCAGAGAATACAGGGGCTTTATACGCAACATTATGAGGAGATATGTACGCATATCTTCTTTTTTTGTGCAAAATGCGGAGAAGAAAAGAGAAATGTGCGCTTGATTCAAGGGAGAACAGAAATCCTGCGTTTGTACTTCTATTTTTCTGGAAAAATTGATTGGAAAATAAAGGATATTTTTCTGAAAAAAGAAAATCTAAAAGGACTTTCTACCTATATTTATGGCGAAAAATATTGCCTGACATGTAAAACTGTATGGGTACAATTTAAAACAGTGTTGCGGCGGCAATGGAAGAGGCACAGAAAATATGATATGCTGTTTTACAAAGGAAGCTTTGAAACGGGGGTATGACAATGAAGACGAAAGAAATTTGTTTGCGTGGACTGATGATCGCTCTGGTCACAGTTTCTACCATGGTGCTGCAGATTCCTGTGTCTGCTACCAATGGTTACATTCATTTGGGGGACAGTATGATATTGCTGATCAGCGTATTTTTTGGCTGGCGTTACGGCATGGTAGCCGGCGGTGTTGGGGCTGCGTTGGCTGACCTGCTCAGTGGATATGCCCATTGGGCACCCTTTACACTCATCATCAAAGGGGTTATGGGCTTATTGGTAGGCAAGATTGCACACTATACACCGGCAGAAAAGCACTTTTTCGGTCTGCGGAATCTGGCTGGTTCCATTGTGGGCATTGTGTGGATGATTATTGGATACTACTTCGGCGGGGCTGTTTTGCAGAAAAGCTTCACAGTGGCACTGACTTCCATTCCCGAAAACTTGGTGCAGGGCGGTGCAGGCTTTGTGATTTTCCTGGTAGTAGGCTATACTTTTTATAAAGCAAAAATCTATAAATATGTTTCCGCAAAATAAGTTTAGCAGATGGGGACTGCTCCATAAGAAATAAAAATAGCTGGAATTCTTGCATTGAACTGCACCCCATTTGTTAGACAGTATGATATACTGAA
>UMLG01064393.1_pt1 | contig 35736 bp, 36 predicted proteins | sample 1966511 | NCBI WGS metagenome assembly UMLG01 (sample SAMEA4836195, study PRJEB28245) | human gut metagenome | biome: gut microbiome; material: fecal sample | place: Denmark | collected 2008
ATCGCTCCAAGTGTGGAGCAGCTGAAAAATCGTACTTGTTCCGCCATTCAATAAATCCTGTATCGTTTCTGCATTGGTCTGACTGCGGAGCAGGTGGAAAATCGTATCCACCATGCGTTCCCGCTCTGCTGGCTGCATGCTGGCAATCCAGTGTTTCAAAGAAGCATCCAACCGTTGACTGGTGGAAGACGTTTCCGGCAAGTAGTACCAATCCGCCCCATTCACACACCAAGAATACGGGTCATGCTGTAAAAATCCGTGCTGTGTGCTGGCAATTACCTGATAATCTTCCTCATGTTCCAGTAGCATTCCTACAATGGATGCTTCTGGCACGAATGTGTGCACCTTATGGAGAATCTGATAATAAGCAACACTATGCAGAATATCGCTGCAAAAGCCTGGACCATCGTTGTTGTATACGGCTTGAATGCGAGCTTGTAAGACAGGCGGAGCTTTTACCGCAGCAAATACTGCTAAATTTCCGCCCTTTGAATGCCCGCCAACCAGAATATGATGAATGGGAAGTGCAGAAAATTCCTGTAAATAGGCAGCAGCGGCTGTTTGAGAGGGAACTTCTGATTGAAAAGACATGTTGAAGTCCTCTTTCCAGCCTACTAAGGTGTTATCTGTTCCTCGAAAAGCAACATAGGCGGTGTCATTATCTAATAGAAACGTCGTTGCAGAAAATTGCTGTTCCTGCTGCTCCTGAAAGGACTCCACATAGCGAAATAAGCGAACAGAACCAAAACGAGTGCTGTTCGCTGCCTGCTGAAGCAACTGTAAATCCAATGGAACACGGGTTTGCTGCAAAGATTCGGGCAGATGTTCCCAGTAAGCAGCAGCATCTTTTAAGGAAATGGCGGTTTCTGGTGTAGAACCGCTTGCAGGAATCCCCCAATTTAAATAAGAAAGGCAGCAAAAAATCAAGTTGTCAACGGGACAAAATGGTGCTTGTGCAAAAGAGAGGTCGCCCCTCCAATGCAAGTAATGGAATAAATTTTCTAATGGGCTTTCTTGTTTCATGCAGCAAATCTCCTCTCAATACTTGTCAGCGGGGTTCTAGATTGTTTGAAAGCGTGCGAACACTATCTCGTTCCATAATTTTTCCGCTGATGACAATATGTCGAAGTGGACGGTCAGGCTGTGCAATCCGGTCTAGTAGCAGCCAGATACAAGAATCTGTGAGTTTAGCAACGTCAATGGAATAGGTGGTAATTTTCGGTGTGCAGAGGGAAGAAAGAATATAATCATCAAAACCAGTGATGGAAACATCCTCCGGCACACGAATATTCTTTTCTTTTAGAATCTTTAGAAGCTGATAGGCGGAAGAATCCCGACTGCAAATAAATGCAGTTGGAATATGAGAAAGCTGGCTGGCGGAGAGTGCATAGTGTCCGTTTTCATCTCGATCCACTAAAATATGATTTTGAGTGACGGGAATACCAGCTTCCATCATTGCTCGACAAAAGCCATAAAATCGGTCTGCCAGAACAGGATTTTTGTGGATTGCACCAACGAACATAATATCTCGGTGCCCCTTTTGCAGAACGTAGTTGGTCAGGGTATACATGCCATAATAAGAATCAGACAGAATAGTGTCTTGCGGAAAATTAGCATCCATGACATCACCAACAACGATTGGAATTCCTGTTTCCTGTAACTTTTTACAATATTCCATTGGAAACGGACAGAGCAGAATGATGCCATCAACTTGATGTTGCTGAATGGATTCGGGGAGGATGCCACGTTCTACATCAGAAGCAGGAACATCTTCCAGTTTTCCGGTATGTCCACGGATTTCCAGTGCTGTGAGCAGTCCTTCATAAATCGTCCAGCTGAACGAATTTTTTCGATTGACATGATAACGTTCAATCAAAACTGCAACCGTAAAGCGGTTACTGCGTTCTGCCTGAATGGTTTTTCGTTGGTATCCCATTTGTTCCGCTGTCTGTTGAATCTTTAGCCGCAAGGCATCGCTGACCCCATCTTTTCCGGAGAGGGCTTTCGACACAGTCACCGTGCTAATGTGCAAACGTTGGGCAATATCCGACATTCTGACTAATTTTGACATGTATACATCCACCTGTTCTGTTCGTTTTTATTATTATAGTCGATTTCCCGTTAAGGATTCATTATTTATTCTTGAACTTTTGTAACTTACAATGAATTTTTAGTTGTTTTTTGTGTACGAATTTACGCAAAAATGTGTATTCTGTGGCAATTGAAAAAGATGATGGAAAACAGAAAAAAGTCTGTATAAGTTGCACAAAAATAAAAATCCATCAAAAAAAAGAAAAAAAGCCCTTGACAAGGGCGAAAAAATGCGGTAAGATAAGGAATGAAGGTTAGGAAATGCTAACCTATTACATTTCTTTCATTGTTAGAATCTGCTAACCATAAAATTCATATAAATTTATCTATCAAATCCATAAAGGAGGGAATGCGTTATGATGCCGTTAACATTTGCGAACGTTGGCGAGGAAAACTGCATTCGGAAAATCGGCGGAAATCCGGAAACCAAAAAGTTTTTGGAAAATCTGGGCTTTGTCGTTGGTGGTTCTGTAATCGTGGTGAACGAAATCAACGGAAACATGATTGTTAATGTTAAAGAATCCAGAGTGGCAATTTCCAAGGAAATGGCAAACAAAATTCTGGTTTAAAAATAGGAAGGAGTAGGCATATATGGCAACATTGCGAGAAGCAAAAATTGGCGAAACCGTTACAGTCAAGCGGATTCACGGAGAGGGTGCGTTAAAACGGCGTATCATGGATATGGGCATTACCAAGGGCGTGCAGATCTATGTACGAAAAGTTGCACCGCTGGGCGATCCAATTGAAGTAACGGTTCGGGACTATGAACTTTCTCTGCGAAAAGCAGACGCAGAAATGATTGAAACAGTCTGAACAAACGAAATTATGGTTGGAAAGAGAGGAATGTAGACAAATGGGTATTAAAATTGCGTTGGCAGGGAATCCAAACTGTGGTAAAACAACACTGTTTAATGCACTAACGGGTTCTAATCAGTTCGTTGGGAACTGGCCGGGGGTTACAGTTGAAAAGAAGGAAGGGAAACTGAAAGGGCATAGTGATGTTGTCATCACCGACTTGCCGGGTATTTATTCCCTTTCTCCGTATACACTGGAAGAAGTCGTTGCCAGAAATTATCTGATCAATGAACGTCCGGATGCGATTCTGAACATCATTGATGGTACCAATCTGGAACGAAATCTGTACCTGACCACACAGCTGGTAGAATTGGGTATCCCCGTTGTGGTAGCCATCAACATGATCGATATTGTACGCAAAAACGGTGATCAGATTTATGCGGATCAGCTTGCAAAAGAGTTGGGCTGTCAGGTGATGGAAATTTCTGCACTGAAAGGAACGGGTATTCAGGAAGCAGCAGAAAAAGCCATGCAGATTGCACAGCAGAAAAAGGCAATGATTCCGCAGCACAAGTTCAGCGGCTGCGTGGAACATGCCATTGCACACATCGAAGAAGCTGCCCTGCACAGCATGCCGGAAGCACAGCAGAGATGGTATGCAATCAAGGTGTTTGAACGGGACGAAAAGGTTCTGGAACAGCTCAAGATTGACCAGAAGACCTTGACCCACATTGAAGGCGATATTAAATCTGCCGAAGAAGAAATGGACGATGATGCAGAAAGCATTATTACCAATGAACGGTATGTTTATATTGCATCCATTATCAAGGGCTGTCTGAAAAAGAAAAAGGTTGGCATGACCACTTCAGATAAGATTGACAAGATCGTTACCAACCGGTTCTTGGGTTTGCCGATTTTTGCAGCGATCATGTTCCTGGTTTACTATATTTCTATGGTAACCGTCGGAAGTGCTGCAACAGACTGGGCAAATGATGGCTTGTTCGGAGATGGCTGGCATTTGCTGGGAATCGGAACTAGTTCTTATAATGATGCTGCGGATGAATATGGCGATACCAATGCAATCATTGATGGCTATGTTGCATATCTGGGTGAACAGGGTGCAGATACCGAAGCATTGGAAGGCTACATTGATTCGGAAGCAGACACTTATGATGGGGAAGCTGCAAAGGATGCAATCCTTGCATTTGAAAAGGATTACCATGCAGACTTCAGCTATGATGTAGAAGATGAAGAAACACTGGAAGTGACAACGGAAACCGCTACCATGGATGACCTGAACACAGCAGCAGATCTGTTTGCAGCTGGCGAACCGGATCCGGCAGATTATGGTGTTTGGGTTCCAGGTATTCCGGTTCTGATTGGAAACGGTCTGGAAGCAATCAACTGTGCAGACTGGCTGCAGGGTTTGATTCTGGATGGGATTGTTGCCGGTGTTGGTGCAGTATTGGGCTTCGTTCCGCAGATGTTGGTATTGTTCATCCTGTTGGCAATCCTGGAAGCTTGCGGTTATATGGCTCGTATCGCATTCGTTATGGACCGTATCTTCCGGAAGTTCGGTCTGTCTGGTAAGTCCTTTATCCCGATTCTGATTGGTACTGGTTGTGGTATCCCGGGTATTATGGCTTCCAGAACGATTGAAAATGAACGTGACCGTCGTATGACCATTATGACCACTACCTTTATTCCGTGTGGTGCAAAGCAGCCGTTCATCGCAATGATTGCAGGTGCAATCTTCGGTGGTTCTGCTTGGATTGCAACCGGTGCTTACTTCATTGGTATGGCAGCAATCATTGTTTCTGGTATTATGTTGAAGAAGACCAAGATGTTCGCTGGCGATCCGGCTCCGTTCGTTATGGAATTGCCGGCATACCACATTCCGACCGTTGGAAATGTTCTGCGTTCGATGTGGGAACGTGGCTGGTCGTTCATTAAGAAAGCTGGTACAATCATCCTGCTTTCTACTATCTTTGTATGGTTCACATCCTTCTTTGGTTGGGTTGATGGTTCGTTCCAGATGCTGACTGAAGATCAGATGGAATTTAGTATTTTGGCTCATATCGGTAAGGCAATCTGCTGGATCTTCGCACCGCTTGGCTGGGGCGATTGGCAGGCAACCGTTGCAGCTGTTACCGGTCTGGTTGCAAAGGAAAATATCGTTGCAACTATGGGTATCCTGTATGGCGGCGGAGACGGTACCGTTTACGCTAACATCGCTACTGCATTTACCGCAGTATCTGGTATGTCCTTCCTGGTATTCAACCTGCTGTGTGCACCGTGCTTCGCTGCAATGGGTGCAATCAAGCGGGAAATGAACAGTGCAAAGTGGTTCTGGTTTGCAATTGGTTATGAATGCGGTTTCGCATATGTCATTGCACTGATTGTAAATCAGCTGGGCAAGCTGTTCACTGGTGATGTAAATGTATTCGGTCTGATTGTTGCAATTCTTGCAATCGCACTGATTATTTACATGCTGGTTCGCCCGTACAAGGAAAGCAACAAGCTGGATGTAAAAGTAAAGGCATAACCCAAACATCCGTATATAAGGAGGCATTTCTATGGGCAGTATCGTTATTGGAATTTTATTGCTGGTCATAGTAGTAGGAATTGTCTGGAAGTTGAGAAGTGACCAAAAGAAAGGGAAACATTCCTGTGGGGGAACTTGTGGCGGCTGCCCGAACGCAGTACACTGCCATTCTCAGACAATGAAAAAAAAGTAAGCTTACTCCTTCTAATACAAAGAACCTCGGCACACCGTGTTTCATGGTGTGCCGAGGTTCTATTTTTTTATATCGAATACTTTTACAGGGGCTTAAACCAAGTCAACTTATTTGCTAAAACTGAAACGAATTGAAAGCGGCGATCCATCCAGTTTCCGATGATGCCAACGCCTTTTCCCATTGTAAACGCTGCAAGAATCGTACCAATGCCCAAGCCGTCCAGACGATGCAGGAATAACAAGGTTAAAGCAGCCGTGACAGCAAGACAAGTGACATCAAAACCAATCTTAATCTTTGGATAACCAACAGCGGTAATCTGTGACAATTCCCGTGGAAATAAGTCTGTTGGAATAATCGGCAGCCCGCAGCGGTTAGACAAGGCAATACCAATGCAAATCAAAAGATAACTCATTGCAAAGTAAAGAAACTTCCATGGCAGTTCGGTCGGCAGAATTGCAATCCAAGCTTCATATACATCCAACAATTCGCTGAATACAAAGCCAACCAAAAAGCTGCATAGATATTGCGGAACAAATCATTTTCGCAATATCATCAGGCTGAGAATTAGCAAGCATTGAAATAAATACGTCCATGTTCCAAGGGAAAGATGGGGGAGTACTTCTGAAAAGGCAAATGGAACGCTGGAAATCGCTGAGATGCCTGCCCCAGAATACAGCATCAACACAACGCCCAAACTATTGATGCATACCGCCAATAACAGGGCAAGTTCCCCGTAAATTTTTGGCATGCTTTTTTCCTGCAACATATTGCAGACCTTCTTATAAAAATGAATGTTACATTCTCTATTGTATCTTGAAAAATGGTCGTTTTCAATAAAAAGGTATGAAAATTTATTTCAAAAAAACAGGTGGAACATAGCATCATGTTCCACCTGTTTTTTATAGATTGAATTGGAGAAAATATTTATTCAGAGAATTTGGAGTGGTCTTTCAGAACCGGAATCTGCGAGTAAACGGTAACGCCCAAGCCCTGAAGTGCATCTGTCAGCTTTGCAGCGATTCGCTCGGTACAAGCAGATACCAAGAAGCCATTTTCTGTATGCATCCGAACGGTTACGCCAACCTGACCAGCAGCCTGCTTTGCAACATCTGCGGCACAAGTGTCTGTCCGGAACATTCTCGGAGCAACGAATGTATCAATGTTAGCGATGAAGTCGGTATCGGAAGAAGTTTCCCAAGTCTGAGCCGGAACGGTTCCGTTCGACTTTACTTCGTCAATGATGTCACCCAATACAGCACTTGCAGTCGGCATCTTTCCAGCACCACGACCATAGAACATCGTCTTGTCGATGCCATCGCCCCATACCATGATGGCATTGAAAACACCATTTACATGAGAAAGCAAGCTGTCCTGCATAACAACCATCGGCATAACAGCTGGCAGAATCTTGCCATCGTCTTCCCGTACAACCTGTGCAATCAGCTTTACTGTACCGCCCAGCTGCTGAGCCAGCTTGACATCTTCCAGTTGAATATCCCGAATGCCCTTTGTAAAGACGCTGTCCGGATAAACATGCTTGCCAAATACCAGAGAGGAAATAATACAGATTTTCCGGCAGGCATCTGCACCGTCAACATCGGCAGAAGGATTTCGTTCTGCATAGCCCAGCTGCTGAGCCAGAGCCAGAGCATCTGCAAAGGACATTTGGTCACAGAACATCTTTTCCAGAATGAAGTTAGTAGTACCGTTCAGAATACCAGCAACTGCATACAAATCATTTGCAGCGAGGCAGGTATGCAGCGGACGCATAATCGGGATTGCACCGCCAACGCTTGCTTCAAAGAAGAAGTTGCAGTTGTTTTCTTTTGCAATTTGCAGCAGGATGTCCCCTTTTTCTGCAACCAACTGCTTATTGGAGGTAGAAACGCTCTTGCCAGCCTTCAGACAGCTGCTGACAAATTCAAATGCCGGATTGACACCGCCCATGCATTCTGCAACATAGCCGACTTCTGGGTCTTGCAGGATGACATTGATGTCATGGACAACCTTATCTGCATACGGATCACCTTCAAACGTACGAAGATCCAAGATGTATTTAATGTCCATCGGATAACCAGTATTTTTTTCAATCTTTTCTTGATTCTGATAGAACAGTTCCACGACACCAGAGCCTACGACACCGTAGCCCAGTACGGCAATTTGTTTTTTCTTCTGCATAATGAAATTCCTCCAATAATATGATTTTTCTCACTCTCATGTTTTTCAACAGGTTTGAAAACCTGACAGTTTATTGACCAGAGATGATTTTGATTTCCACAACGCCATGTAGTGCGGAAAGTGTTTTTGTAATGTGTGTCAAATCGACGCTGTCGCTTCCAATTTGCAGGGAGAGCGAAACGCCTGCCACACCATCAACAGGAATGCTTTGATTTACAGTCAAAATATTTGCGTGCAAATTATGCAGTTCCACCAACACGCTGGATAAAACGCCGGCTTCATCCCGTAAAACAGCGGTCAAATTGACAATTCGCTGCGTCATTTTATCCTCATAGTGAAAGACATAATCCCGATATTTATAAAAGGCACTTCTGGAAATACCGACCCGCTTACAGGCGGAGGCAAAGCTCTTTTCAGAATGGTCTGCGACCAGTTTTTTAACCTCCAGTACTTTTTCAAAGATTTCTGGTAAAACGGAGGTATTTACCACAATAAATTGTGCACGCATAATCCGCTGTATCCGGCAGTAAAAAGATGCTTCCCAAGATGGGGGAGCAGTTACCGGCTCCTTTCTATGGATTCCTATTGTAAATTTGTACTTGTACAAAAAACAACTGTTTTTCTGTCAACTCTAATACTATACCATGATTCCGAAAAAAAGTCAAGAGTGAAATGTCGAATTTCATGGAAAATCCTGTGTTTCGTCAATTTCCACAAGGGGAACAGCATCCACAGAACAAATTACACAGTAAATTATAAAAGCAGCACTCCAAACAACTCGGACAACTGGAGTCAAAAGAAGGGGTATAAGTATGCTGCATCCGCTGATAAGAGGTGTTGTGCCCTTGCAGCTGTTCTACATATCGCTGATATTCCACACGGTCTGGCTCTAATTTTGCAGCCATCTTTGCGTGTTCCAAGGCAATCGCATAGTTATGTGCACCATTGTTTGCAATGGCACTGATATAATACCACTGTGCATCTCGGTTTTTGATTTCATTGAGAACCCGAACTGCTTCCATAAAGCGGTAATTTTGAATGAAATTCAAGGCTGCTTGTAGGTGAATGCTATCTTCATCCTGTCCGCCGCTGGATTCTGCATGGAAATTGGAGAACGAACCGTTCGGATTATGGCGTTCATCCATAATCTGTTGATATGCCTGTTGTACCTGCTTGAATTTTTCTTCATATTCCGCAGCATTTGGAGAATTGACATTGGCATCTGGATGATACTTACGGCTCAATTTTCGATATGCTTTTTTTACTTCTTCATCGGATGCCTGTTCACCGACACCCAGAATCTCATAAGGATTTGACATAAAAAGACGACTCCTGATTCTGCTGTTCGTTTACAGCGGTTTGGTATTCTTTTTGTTTTTTCAAAAATGGCTGCCAGATACCGGCATATAATAAGTTTCGTAGCAAATCTGCATTTTGCAGGATGGGCAGCCGTTCAAATGCTGCAGCGGCTTCTGATGCAGCGTGCTGCAAAAAATCTTTGACGGTCTGGTGAAATGTAAGGTCATGGACAGATACCTGCTGAAATGGATTGTAGGTATGATGTTTGCGGTCTTTCTGCAAATCATCGTAGGCATCCAGCACATAGATGAATGTTCCCAGATGATAGCCCATATGCCGCAAATCGGCATTCCACACATCGGATTGTTCCATACAGAAACTTTCCGCCAATGCCCTGCCAAAGCAAGCAGCTGGTAAAGCAAATTGCGTTTCCTGTTGCTGCTCTAACGCTGTGAGCTGCTGCATATGTTCCAAGATGGTAGCTGTTTTTTGTGGATAAGCGTTGCAGATACGGCGATAAGCAGCTTTTATTCCAGCTGCAAGCATCGCATGGGGAATGCTGTGTTCATCGTTCCAGTCATCTTTACAGTGTAGATAAGCGAAAAATAAATGCATATCCGCCACATAGTCCAGAACTGCACTGTGATAGACCGTTGCCTTTTTTCCAATGCCACAAAAGCAGCGTTGCTTGTGTGTATCGGTTTCTGGCTCATAGAGGGCATCCAGCAGCAGCGATAGAAATGTAAAGTCATGGCTCAACGTCAGCCGACTGATGGCATTACAGCGTTGCTGTAACGTATGACATAGCCCGCAATAGTGAGAGCGATAGACTTCATATTCCCGAAACCGCAAGTCCGGACGATAAACCTGCACATATCCATACATCTTGCAAAAACTCCTTTTTTGCTGCACTTTATAAAAAGTTGTCATGATATAGTATATCATAAATTCCAGCAGAAAAAAAGGGCTTTTTGGAAATTTTATCAGATTTTCAGATTCTGTCGTTTGGTTTTGGAAATTGCTTGACTTTCCATCTAAAATGTGCTACAATAAGCAACGGAAAAAACGAGATACAACAGGTATAAATGATGCAAAAGTGAGGAAAACAATGATACAAGAAGAAATCACACTCGAAGCGTTGGAAGCTCAGCCGAAAGACACTTATTTACTAGTTGATATTCGGGACGAAGCAGCGTTTCAGTTTGGACATATGGACGGGGCAATTCACATTCCGGCAAATGAACTGCCGGAGCGGCACGCAGAATTGCCGAAAGACCAATTATTGGTGATTTATTGTCGAAGTGGTATTATTAGTGAAGATGCAGCGGCAGAACTGCGGGAAGACGGATTTTCTGCGGTGAATCTGGTTGGCGGATATGTGCAGTGGCTGCAGCGGAAAATTCGCCGGGAAACAACTGGTGAAAAGGCAGCAGAAATTGAACAGAGCCTGCGAAAGAAATTTCATCGTGTCATCTTCAGTCGGTTTGCAAAAGCAGTCAATACGTATGATTTGATTCAGCCGAATGACCGGATTGCAGTTTGTATTTCCGGTGGAAAAGATTCGATGTTGATGGCAAAGCTGTTTCAGGAATTGCAGCGGCATGGAAAATTCCCGTTTGAACTAGTCTTTCTGGTCATGGATCCTGGATATAGCCCAGAAAATAGAGCCATTATTGAATCCAATGCAAAATTGCTGCAAATTCCGATTACGGTATTTGAAACCAACATCTTTAATTCCGTTTACAATGTAGAAAACAACCCGTGTTACCTCTGTGCAAGAATGCGGCGTGGACATTTGTACCATCAGGCAGAAGTGTTGGGATGTAATAAGATTGCACTGGGACACCATTTCGATGACGTCATTGAAACCATTTTGATGAGCATGATTTATGGTGGACAGGTCGAAACAATGATGCCGAAATTGCACAGTGCAAACTTCCCAGGGATGCAGTTGATTCGCCCGATGTATCTGATTCGAGAGGCAGATATTAAGCATTGGTGCAGCTATCATAATTTGCGGTTTATTCAGTGTGCGTGTCGGTTTACAGACACTTGTACCACTTGCAATCCAAGCAGCAATACCAGTTCCAAGCGGCAGAAAATTAAGCAGCTGATTGCAGAACTGGCACAGGATAACCCACAAATCGAGAAGAATATTTTCCGCAGTGTGGAAAATGTCCATCTGAACAAAATTATTTCCTATCAGCAAAATAAACAATTTCATAGCTTTCTGGATGATTATGACAATCATCCGGAAAAGCCGAAAGAATAACCATCCAACAGCAGTTTGTTCTTTTTGAATGACTGCTGTTTCTTTTTGTATTTCTCTTGAAAAAAGAAAAAAAGAAAACTTTTTAAGTGCAGAATGGAACGATCCTTTAAAATCAGCAGAAAAGACTTGACAAAAAAAGAAACGCCGTGCTACAATGAAGAAAAGAAATTCAGACAACCGGGAGGACAAGATGCATATTTTTGATATCATTGGCCCTGTCATGATTGGACCTTCCAGTTCGCATACGGCAGGAGCAGCAAAAATTGGATATGTGACCAGAAAATTATTGGGAGAACGTCCGGTTCAGGCAGAAATTTTGCTGCATGGTTCTTTTTCTGCAACGGGTTCTGGACATGGAACAGATCGGGCAATTGTTGCTGGACTGTTGGGATACAAGCCGGATGATGAGCGACTTCCGAACAGTTTTGCAGAGGCAGAGAAAGCAGGGCTTTCCTTTCAGTTGACACATGGTGTCATCCGCAATGCTCACCCGAACACAGCGAAAATTCATGTAATCGGAGAAAACGGAAATGAATTGGAAGTTGTGGGTTCTTCCATTGGTGGTGGCAGAATCAAAATCTGTGAAATTGATGGTATCTGCACCAACTTTTCTGGTGAATATAATACGATTATCGTACACAACACGGATACACCGGGGCATGTCGCACAGGTAACCACTACACTGGCACAGAAAAACGTGAACATTGCGACCATGCAGTTATATCGAAACACACAGGGCGGCTATGCTGTTATGATTCTTGAATGTGATGATGTAATCCCCAAAAATACATTGGAATGGCTGCAAGATTTGGACGGCATTATCAAGGTGACCAGCTATAATGTAGAGGAAGAGGTGTGAAAATATGGGCTTTTCATCTGTTGCAGCGTGGGTGGCTGCTTGTCAGGAAACACAATTGCCAATGTGGGAAGTGATTCTTCGACAGGATTTGGATCAGGATACACCGGAAGCTCGTGCAGCATCTCTGAAGCAAATGAAACATATGTGGGAAGTCATGAAAAATTCCGCATCGCAATATCAATCGGAACAGCGTTCTTACAGTGGATTGGTTGGCGGAGATGGTGCACGTTATGCGGAAGCATGGGCATCCGGGATTCTGATGGGGGATTGCTACTGGAATGCAGCCATTGCCACAGCATTGAAAGTGAGTGAATGCAATGCCTGTATGAAACGAATTGTTGCTGCTCCGACAGCTGGCTCTTGTGGTGTGATTCCAGCAGCGTTGATTCCGTATCTAGAATGTTATCCGGACACAACAGAAGAAGATATGGTACATGCTCTATATCTTGCTGGCGGATTTGGAAATATCATTGCAGAACGAGCATCCATTTCTGGAGCAGAGGCAGGCTGTCAGGCAGAAATTGGGGCAGCCTCTGCCATGGCAGCAGCAGCATTGACATTTTTGCGGGGCGGAACACCAGAAGCTTGCGGAAATGCCTGTGCAATTGCATTGAAGAACTTGCTGGGATTGGTTTGTGACCCAGTTGCCGGATTGGTGGAAGTGCCATGTGTGAAACGAAATGTGATTGGTGTCATGAATGCTATTTCCAGTGCAAACTTGGCAATGGCCGGTATTACCAGTCGAATTCCAGCGGATGAAGTAATAGATGCAATGGGAGAAATCGGGCGGCATATGCCGGAATCAGTTCGGGAAACGGCACAGGGTGGATTGGCAGCAACGCCAACCGGACAAAAAATAGCAGAAACGGTTTTGAAGCAACCATCCGCTTAATTAACTAATTTACATAAAATTAAAAAAATAAATTAGATAAATACAAATTTATAGTGTAAAATAAATTATATAAAGGGCTCTAAAAACTGAATGATGATTTGGAACAATGACGTCCCAGATGGCAAGTACTTTGCTGTCTGTGGGCGTTTTTTTGTATCTTAGAATCAGGACACCGGTGTGATTCATGCAAATGAAACAATATGTTTTTGCAGCAGTGCAAGACATCATGGAAAAGGAACTTAAAGGAGGACAAAATCAATGGATTCGGGTAGTATTGGATTTGTAATGATTTGTGCAGCACTTGTATTTTTTATGACACCGGGCTTGTCTTATTTTTATGGCGGATTGGTTCGCCGAAAAAATGCCGTCAACACAATGTTTGCTTCTGTTATCACCATCGGAACAGGCGTTGTAATGTGGGTATTGTTTGGATATTCATTGGCATTTGGAACGGATCACTTTGGAATCATTGGTGATTTCAGCTGGTTGGGATTGGAAGGCGTTTCTAAAACAGAACCCTATGTAGAGGGACAACAAATTCCGAATATGGTCTTTTGCTTGTTCCAAATGATGTTTGCCGTTATCACACCAGCTTTGATTACAGGTGCGATTGCAGGCAGAATGCGGTTTAAGTCGTTGTTTTTCTTCATTGTGTTCTGGAGTATCATTGTTTATTATCCAATGGCACACATGGTATGGGGTGATGGCGGATTCTTAGCAAAGATTGGTTCTGTCGATTTTGCAGGCGGAAATGTTGTACATATCAGTTCTGGTGTTTCTGCATTGTTGCTGTGTATTTTGTTGGGAAAACGGTATGATTACGCAAGAACAAACTACCGGATTCACAATGTTCCGTTTGTTGCAATGGGTGCATTTATTCTGTTGTTTGGTTGGTTTGGATTCAATGCCGGTTCTGCACTGGCAGCAGATGGCTTGGCAGCACACGCATTTGTAACCACTGCAGTTTCTTCCGCAGCAGGCATGCTTTCCTGGATGCTCTGCGATGTAATTGCAGATAAAAAGCCAACATTCGTTGGTGCAAGTACGGGTTTGGTTGCTGGCTTGGTCGGCATTACACCGGGTGCTGGATTTGTTCCGATTTGGGCAGCAATTATCATTGGTTTCACAACTTCTCCGATTTGCTTCTTTATGATTTCGTTTGTAAAGAAAAAGCTGGGTTATGATGATGCATTGGATGCATTTGGTTGTCATGGTATCGGCGGAATCTGGGGTGGCATCTGCACAGGTTTGTTTACAAAGGCATCCATCAATGATATTGGACAGGGCAATGGCTTATTCTTTGGTGATACAAAGCTGTTCCTGATGCAGCTTGCAAGTATTGGCATTACCATTGTGGTAGCCGTTGTTGGCACATTGATTTGTTATGCACTGACAAAACTGGTGAGCGGTGGAAATATTCGTGTCGATGCACGAACAGAGCGTGCCGGATTGGATCGTGCAGAACATGGCGAAGCTGCTTATCCGTCGTTTACCGGATTGGACTAATGGACAGGAGGATGGACATCTTATGATTATCAAGGTAGAAGCGATTATTCGGGAAGAAAAATTGCAGGATGTATTAGATGCATTGGGTGATATGGAGGTACATGGCATAACTTGTTATCAAGTTATGGGCTGTGGCACGCAGCGTGGGATGAAAAGCTATGTGCGTGGGCATCAGGAAGTAGAAATTCACATGCTGCCGAAAATCAAACTGGAAGTATTGGTTTCGTCGGAAGAATGGGAAAAGAAAACGATGGAAACGATTCAAAAAGCAGCATATACTGGAAACATTGGGGACGGAAAAATTTTCAGCTATGATGTACGGGATGCCATGCGGATTCGTACCAAAGAAACTGGGCCTGGAGCAATTCAGCCGGAATAAATAATTCATAATAGAACGATAAAATGCCTTTGTGAGTGGGACACACAAAGGCATTTTTTATCGCTTGCATTTTTAAAAGAAATATGCTATAATCAGAAAAAAAAGGAGGTGTCCACAAATGCAATATCAGTATCGTCCAAGTGGTGTTTGTTCCAGACAAATCACCATTGATGTCGAAAATGGTGTGGTACAGGATGTATCGTTTGTCGGCGGATGTAATGGAAACTTGCAGGGCATTGGTGCATTGGTCAAGGGTATGAAAATCGAAGATGTCATTGCACGGCTGGAACATATTCGCTGTAACGGCAAGCCGACTTCCTGTCCGGATCAGCTGGCACAAGCATTGAAAAAGATTCAGGAAGAAACTGCCTGACAAACTGTGTTTTTACACGAAAAAATCCGCTGTTCGTAAGGATTCTACGAGCAGCGGATTTTTTTATAAAACTTCAATTAAAATCAAGGTGGTATTATCGACGCCGCCAGCATCCATTGCCAGCTGCATGAGTTCATTTGCCATATCTGGCTGTCCGCTGGATAATACCCGATAAATTGTCTGGTCGTCGCACATATCGGTCAATCCATCAGAGCAAAGTAAAAATCGGTATCCCCGATAGATGCGAAGTGGTGGCTGTGCAGCGTGTGGCAGGGTGAAATGTTGTAAATCTGCCCCCAAAAACTGAATCAGCTTGTTGCGGTCGCTGCTTAACTCTGCCTCTTCTTTGGTGTAAATGCCGGTCTGCAACTTATGATTTGCAAGGGTGTGGTCGCTGGTTAGGCGGTATAAATCCGTTCCATTGTATAAATAAATGCGACTGTCGCCGATATAGAACGGATAGACTTGGTCGCCCTGAAAACAGAGCATTGCCATCGTTGTTCCGCTGTTTCCGCCCTGCAATTTCTTTGCCATCTGATAGATATTCTGGTTGGCATCAGCAACAAATTCCTGTACAACCGCATCCAATTGCTCGCTCTTGCAATGCTTGATTGCTTTTTCATGTTGTCGGAGCGTTTGAACTGCTAAGCTGGAAGCAATTTCTCCATAAGATTCTCCACCCATGCCGTCAAATACCGCAAAGATTGGCTTTTTTCGGGTGCTGCATTTCTCAGAAAAATGACAGAATGCCTGTGGTTCTTCATAGCCTTTTCCATCAAAATAGAAATTATCTTCGTTGTTGGTACGAACTTTTCCTTGGTCGGTCAATACAGTAGCATGGAGTTTATGCAAGACAATCACTTCCTTTTCTTATCAGATGGAAAAAGCCGTTGCCGATTTTTTCAGTTGACCGACAGCGGCTCTTTTTGTGATGGTTACGATTCAGACGGCTGGTCTGGTGTATCTTCTGTTTTGGTTTCTTCAGTGGACAGAATTTCCACTTCCTCTTCCGAAACAGATTCGGTCTTTGTTTTTTCTGGCTGTTCTTCCGGAACTTCATTCTTTGCTCCGCAGTTTGGACAGAACTTCTGACCTTCTGCCATTTCTGCACCGCAAGCAGAACAGATTCTCAAGTCATCCAGAGCGGCGATTTCCTTCTTGAACGCTGCAATCTGTTGATCTGCTTCTACAATCTTCTGCACCCATTCTGCATATGGCTCTTCTGCTGCATCAGCGTGTGAGAGGAAGTACTGCTTGCCCATTTCTGTGTAAGCAGTTTCTTTGACCTTTTCCAAGTCGTGAATGTTTCTGTTCAGCTTCATTTTTGTTGCTGCCTTCTTGGAATTATCCCCAACACTTTTGGCAAACTTGCTGACAGAATCGCCAGCTTTTTCAAACATCTTCTTAACTTCCATAACAAAACCTCCTAAAATGATTTTTATTTGTATCCTATGAAAAGAAAAGACGAGTTATGCCTTTAACCAATCGCATAATTATAACGGTCGCTCTTTAGTCCCAATACAGAACGCAGAGATTCACCAGTAACCGTTTTTTGTCCATCAATGGTGACATAGCTGATATAACCGCCACCGCCGATTTCCAGTGAAATCCAGTTTGCAGGATTGTCCGACAGCGTAATGTTATATGCAGATTGCAAGCGGCTGCGAATCTCTGCTTCCGAGAAGTAGACAACCGTGCCATAATGTGGGTCATATTCTGCATCATATTCACACGGAACACTAATCAAATAATCATAATTGACACCGAACACATCGGATGCAGCAGCGGTATAGCCTCCACTGGAAGCACTGTATACCGTCAAAGCATAATCGCCATTATAATACAATGCCTGCCCCAGTACAGATTGTACGGCATCAATGACATTTTGCGGCGGATTATCCTTGCAAATCAAACTATTGTTATTTGCTTTTGGATTCATCACATAAGTAAATGCTGCAACTGCCTGTGCCTTCATTGCTTCTGGAGCCATGGTAGAACCCATTTCATTGTAAACCAGCATGGAAATGATATCCAGAACGCTGCCTGTTCTGCCGCCAGCAGTTACGGAATTTGGAATATCCACTTGCATCAGTGTTGTGCCGGGATAATAATGGAATAAGATGGCTTGATAATCATATCCGCCATAGGTTGCATAGAAGTTTGCACCATTTTGGCTAAGTCCACAGCCATGTCCGTATCCATAAGTGGTAAAGCCAAATTCTCCCGGCTGTAAATCTGTTGCCAGAGAAACCGCCGCATCCGGAGCACTAGAACCAACCGTTCCGGAAGTTGCCAGTTCACCGGTTGCAGTTGCAATCTGCATTTTTTCTGCTTCGGTTTCGTCTACTTCCTGATATTTTACCAGAGAAAGAGAAGTATCGTAGTCAGAAATTTGTGCTTTCTTCCAATTTTTATCGGTTTCTGCTGCCATTGCTGGCAGTGCAGCCGAGGCTGCATAGAACAATACAGCTCCAGCGGACAAAACGCCGCTGATTTTCTTCAAAATAGAAGCAGTCATGTTTGAACGTCCCTTGCTTTCTAAAGAAATTACCCCTGAAAATGAATCTTTGTTCATCCCTTATTCTTCGGAAGAAGTTTCTTCCTCTGTATCGGTTGTAGAATCGGTATCACTTTCTTCTGCATCTGTTTCTGTGACACCGCCTGTAATCAGTTTCTTCAACGATGCCTCTGTTTCACCATCTCGCAGCTGTCTTGCAACAATCAGGAAACGAGAGTTGTCCTCGTCAGAATAGCAGGTGGAAAGTGTCAGTAACTGGTCACCATACTTGACATCTACCACATTGTCAATCATGTTCAACGATTCAATGGTGTTGACATAATAGTCAAAGTGGGTCTTGTCATCCAACTCTTCCATATTCCAGTATGGGAAGCCTGTCCAAGTCATCGGATCAGCATAGTTATCGCCGCCGTTGTCAGCATCCCCGCTGGTGATGACCAAACCGAAGATGACATATTCATATTCCTTATAGTTAGAACTGAGTTTGATAAACGGAGCATCTTTATAAAATTCTAAATCCTGTCGATACCGCCGGAGAGAACCAAACATGGTGTTATCCGCCATGTTATGACCATACAGTACCAGATTTTCTGAGAATTCATCTTCCTTATAGCCGAATACATCCCGATAATCCATAAAGACGGTTCCGGCACGGAATTTTTGATGGCTGAAATCCTTATCCAGATAATAGGTGTTTTTCTCATCTTCTGGTTCGTCTTTTTTCTGTACGATGACGTTGTCAACGCTTGTGCCTGGCACTTCAATCCAGCCGATGGTATCTTTATTCTGGTTGTATAACTTCTTCTGAGATGCCAGCATATCCGGAGCTTTTTCGTTCTCTGTTGTAGATTCTGTGGCACTTACAGATTCTTCTGCCTGTGATTCTTCCTGTTCCAATCCAATTGGATTTTGTTCAATTTCTCCACTGCATCCGGCTGTCAGAACAGAGATCGCTGCAAGCAGAGCAACCAGAATACGATTTCGTTTTTTCATAAAAAGAACTCCCTCTTTCGATTACGGTCCATAAGGAACAAACGGTGCGTTCGGGTCATACGTATTTTCATTCCCATAGTAGTAAACCGATGGCCATTTAATATTTGTATTAGGTGTACTGCCCGTAGTACCCGCATGCGGATCCTCTCCAGCCCGCACCATGCGTGCACAGATGACCAGTCTTGCCGTACTGAATGCACCGTTACAGGTGGAAAGGGTTAAAAGTTGGTCGCCATATTTCACATCAACGCTGGTGTTTCGCAGCGTACGGCGTTTTACTTCATTGACATAATCATAAAATGCAGTTTCATCATCGAAATTAATCCGGTTCCAGTAATCAAATCGGGTATCCGTTGTATCTTCTGCATCGGCAATAAAGTAAGCATAAATTTTAAAGACATAGGTTTCGTAGTTGGAGTTGAGGAAAATCAGCGGATGGGCTTCATAATAGCCATCTACGCTGCGATAATCCCGCAGACTGCCAAACATGGAACGATCCCGCATGTCATGTCCATAGACAATTAAGTTATCAGAGTTGGGAACGGCAAGCGTTCCATCTGCCCCCACAGCATCAAAACTGCAACGAGAATCCAAGAAAATCGAACCATTCTGCGAACGGTTGCCCTGCAAGTCGTGATGCAGATAATATTCGTCACCCTCTACATCATTCGGGTGCTGCATCACTGGATAGTCCACTTCGGTATCTGGAATAGAAAGATATCCAATTACTTCTGGATTGATGGAGAGCAGGTTTGCAGCTCCTTCCATCACAGAATAATGCTTGACTTCTGTTGTTGTTTCAGTTGGCACTTCTGTTTCTTCTAATGCGGATTCTTCCGTCTGTGCTTCTGTCACGACTTGTGTCGTTGCAACGTTGTGATAATTGCTTCCAATCTCATCATATAGTTTTTTACTCTGCCATAAACCGAATAGGTACTGAATCATCAACACCAAACAAGCCCCAAATATGAGAATGGAAATCCAAAAAATACATTTTCTCATTGTTTCACCGAACCCATCTCCCCGCTTTGGAAAGAGATCCCGCAGGATTTGCCGTTTGGTACGTTTTTTTCGTTTTCGGACAGGATGTTTGACGGGTGGCGGTGGTTTTGGAACAAACCGTTCCGGAAACGCTTTTTTTTCCTTTGCCAGTTGAATATTTGCTGCAATTCGCTGTTGCAGCATTTCTTCTTCTTCTTCCTCTTCCAATTTTTGAAGCGAAGAACGAATGGCATTCATTTTTGCTTGTTGTTTGGTTTGTTCGGATTCTGACGTAGATGCAGGGGATTTTAAATGTTCCGACATACGGATTCCTCCATCAAAATTTCCCTTGCAATGCCAAATGCACAGACTGCCGTTCCTTGCCGGACATCTTCTCTGGTAGAAACGCCCAGTCGGTCAAACGGCAGATGCACGGCAAATGCAGTGCCATGATACGCAACACCCAAAAAAACTGTCCCCACAGGATGTTCTGACGTTCCGCCGCCCGGCCCAGCATATCCGGTTACAGACAAGGCGAAATCTGCATGGGATAGTGCTGCAACGCCGTTTGCCATTGCAATGGCAGTTTGTGGGCTGACAGCTGTATAAGTATGCAGTGTAGATTCCGGAACGTGCAGAATGGCTGTCTTCATTTCATTTGTATACGTACAAATGCCCAGTGCGAACATCTGGGAAGCCCCCGGTACAGCCGTGATTTTTTGTGACAACAGACCGCCGGTGCAGCTTTCTGCTGTCGCAATGGTTTGCCTGTTTTCACAGGATAATTGTACAATATTTTGAACAAGGTTGTCAAGTTGTTTTTGATTTTCTTGGTATATTTTCCGAACCTCGTCAAAATCATATCTCTGTTTTATCACAATTTCACCAACCTTGCAGCAATCCGCAGTTCTCAGATGGAGAAAGGCGTTCCGTTCTGGATTTTAAAGATTTTCATTTCTGTATTGGCAACCGCTTTTTCAACCGAAGCAGTGAAGTCATAATGTGCCTGTGCAGCCTCGACTTCTTCCAGTGATGGGCGTACTTTCGGATGCTTTGGCGTGAATACCGTGCAGCAATCTTCATATGGCAGGGTAGAGAGTTCAAATGTATCAATCTGTCGTGCAGTTTCAACAATTTCGGTCTTGTCCATGCCAATCAATGGACGGAAAATCGGAATCTGGCTGACTGCATCGGTGCAGACTAAGCCCTGCATGGTCTGACTGGCAACCTGACCAATACTTTCGCCGGTAATCAAAGCACTGCAATCATCTTTTGCAGCGATTTTCTGTGCGATTTCTACCATAAGCCGCCGCATGATAATCGTGAAGTACGGTTCTGGACAGTTCTTCTTGATTTCTTCCTGAATCTCTGTGAATGGAACACAGAAAAATGCAATGCTGCCACAGTAAGCTGTCAGCTTCTGACAAAGCTGTTCTACTTTTTCCTGTGCACGGTCAGAGGTATACGGTGGGCTGACATAGTGAATCGCAGAGATGTGAACGCCACGTCGGGACATCCGGTAACCTGCGACTGGGCTATCGATACCGCCGGATAAGAGCAGCAAGGCTTTTCCGCTGCTGCCGACTGGCAGACCGCCTGCACCTTTTTCATTGCCAGCGTGCACGAAAGCGTGCTTTTCCCGAATTTCCACCATGACGGTGACATCTGGATGCTTAACATCTACCTGTAAATGTGGATAAGCCTCTAAAATCTGACCGCCCAGTTCTCGGCAGATTTCTGGCGATTTCAGCGGAAACTGTTTGTCTGCCCGTTTTGCTTCTACCTTGAACGTCTTAACACCCAGCAGGATTTCTTCCAGATAGGGGATTCCCACTCTGGAAATATCTGCTAAGTCTTTTTCACAGACACAAGCCTTGCAGAGTGCTGCAATCCCGAAGATTTTTTTCATGTTGTCCATGACAACATCCAAATCGATATCTGGCGTTTCCGGTTCAATGTAAATCGTAGATTGTGCACGGGTATAGGTAAATTTTCCAAGTGGCTTCAGTCGCCGCTTGATATTTTTCATGAGAATATCTTCAAATGTATTTCGGTTTAAGCCTTTTAGTGCTAACTCGCCGTATTTCGCAAGGATAATTTCTGTTTGCATATGTTGATTCCTTTCTTTTCTCGAACCTTAATAGAGGAGTGTTTTTGTTGCTTCCTGTAAGCTGGAAACCAATGCATCCAAAGCCGTATTTGGCGTTTCTGCAGAAAGGCTCACTCGTAGAATGCTGTCTGCTTCTGCCTCGGTTGCTCCAAACAAAACCGGAACACCGCTGTTTTTTCCTTTGGAGCAGGCTGATCCACTGGAAACAAAAATCTCTCGTTTTTCTAAGAAGTGCAGCAAAATTTCTGAACGATAAGGTCTTAATGAAAAGCTGATGATATAAGGGGAAGCATCTTCTACAGAATGAATTTTACAGTTTGGAAGTTCTTGTAATCGTTCCAGTAAATATGCTTTTTTCTCGGTAACTGCCTGATAGCGTTCCCGAACCGTGCTGCCATAAGTTTGTACAGCTGCACCAAATGCAGCAATTGCCGGAACATTTTCTGTTCCTGGACGCAGCCCCCGTTCCTGTGAACCACCATGAAATGTCGGGTGCAGATGAATCCCATTCTTCTGATAAAGAGCACCAACGCCTTTGACACCATGCACTTTATGCCCACTGATTGAGAGCAAGTCAGCTTGCAGAGAACGAACCTGAAATGGTACTTTTAAGAATCCCTGTACCGCATCGCAATGCGTAATGAGTTCTGGAAACTTTCGCTTTGCAGCCCGAAAAACAGTCTGTACCGGTAGCCGATAACCCGTTTCATTGTTCACCATCATCATGCTGAGCAGGCAGGTGTTAGAATCAATGGCATCCAGAAAGTCTGAGGCATGATAAATGCCAGTTGCATCTGGAGCAACTGTTACAACTTCATAGCCGGAATCCTGCAAAAATTGCATGGTATTTCGCACAGAAGCGTGCTCCACAGCACTGACAACTAATTTCTTTTTTCGTTTTCCATATGTTTGTACCGCACCAGTAATGGCAAGATGATTGCTTTCCGTTGCACCGGAAGTGAAAACAACTTCCTGCGGAGTACATCCAAGAACTGCCGCCAAAATTGCACGGGCTTGTTCGACTTCTCGCTGTGCTTCTACGCCAAAGCGATGCAGAGAAGAAGGGTTGCCGTAGTGTGTAGAGAGGCAGCGTAGTAAAGCGTCAACCGCAGCCGGACATGGCTTTGTCGTTGCCGCATGGTCAAGATAATATTCCATATTTTCAAAAAAACCACCGTTTCTATAAGATACGGTTCTATTATACCACAATTCTATGATAGATGCAAGGGGATTTTTCAGGGGAATCAAAAAAGACACGATTATAAATATAGCGAAAAGAGAAAAATTTTTAGGAGGAACTTTTTTTCTGGAACACTAGAATTTTTTCTGCCATTTTCTGAATCATCGGCATCCAAGAAGCAAGTCGATAAATCGGATATAGTTGCACCATGCCACGCAGAATATTGACGACCACAGCATCTGGATGCTTCTGAAGAAAATCCCGTACCAGCTCATCAAAGACAAGTGTTCTTGCAATTGTTCCGCCACCCATAGCAACATCTTTAGATGCATTGGAAAAGTTATAGTCCAAGCATTCTACTAATTCTATAGCTTTTGCATCATAGAAAGCATGCTTTTTGCTTTTAGAATATTGTGCTCGTGCATAAAAGGTCAGCAGCATGGTTTCTGCAACGCCATTCAATTCTGGTTTGATTTTTTCTGTTCCCATGGAAAATACCTCCTGAAATTTTAGTTAGCACACGCTAACATTATAGCAGAAATCGGAATTTTTTGCAAGCGTGTTCTTCCTTTCAAGTCTTCCAAAAAGTTTCTATTTTTACATTTATGCTCGATTTTTTCCCGTTTGATGCAAAATATTCCCGTTTGATGCAAAATATTCCCGTTTGATGCAAATTCATTGATTTTTTCGTTGGAACATGATAAACTAAAATCACAAGGTTACCAAATGAAACCTTGAGAAGCATAAGGCACTGTGGTTGTATAAAGTCATCCAATGGCAGTGTGCAGATTGATTCCCTGCGTACTTATAGCTTTCTATTTATTGTTTTGTGGGCAGTCAGAGCGAAAGTGGCTGCCCGTTTTTTATTCATTGTTTCCGATCAAACAAAAATGCCCACAGCTGAACAAACATTCAACTGTGAGCATAAATGATAGCTAGAGAGAAAACAAGTTAATCGACATCTGTCAAATCAGAACGAATGCCAATTAAGAATTGCATCAAAATAGAGAGGTCGTCATCTGTAACAGAGCCATCCAAATTGATGTCTGCTGCATTGTTCTGTACATCTGTTGGTGCAATGAAGCCAGCAAAAATCTTGTTCAAAGAAATTGCATCCATCAAATCAACCGCACCATCGCCGGTTACATCTCCGGTGAAATAGCTGGTAGCGGTTGTGTTGCTAACTGGTGTTGTTACAGCATCAACCGCAACAATCGAACCATCTTCCACATACTTGTTATAGTCAACAACAGTTACATCATAGTTTTGAATGATGTAGTTTTCCAAATCTGGGAATCCAGAGAAAGAATGTTCCTCGCCGTTGGCATCTACATAGACAATTGCTCCGTGGTTGGTGACAATCATTCTATTTTCGTCTACGAACGTAATTTCATTCTTATCATTCAATAAAGGGGTATTTTTCTCAAGGTGCTCGATGGTTATTTCAGCATCTGGGAATTTTAAATTTGAAGATGGTGAAAGAAGAAAACCCATGCCATCATCGAATACATTTGAATAATCAATTAAAATTTGTAACGTATACGGAAGATCCGCTGTCGTGAATTGGAAAGCAGTCTTCGTGTCATCGTTGTGATACAAACAAATGTAATTATAATTATCCTCGCATGGTTCTATTCCAGAGACCAATTTTACTTCCTCCGAAGCTGAAGCCGATGTGGACAATCCAAAGAAAGGAAGCGACATAACTGCCAAAGAAGAAGCTAAAATGCTCGCTAACATTCTTTTTGTTTTTTTCATGAAAATCATCCTTTCAAAATCAGAGCGGATAAACCAATCCTGCTAAGTACTTGTTCAAACGAACCAAATCAGCGTTATCCACCTTACGTTCCTGTACGAGGTTAACTTCATCTGCAAATGCAGATACGGATGTTGCAGATGAAACAATTGCCAGAATACCGGCAGAAACACCTGCAATCAGTTTCTTTCTTTTCATATCGTTCCTCCTTAAACTTATTTGTATGCACGTTATGTGCAGAGAGCGGGTTTTGAATGAACATCATTAAATGATGTTTCATAAGGCATGTTTTTGAATCTTTTTAGATTTTCTTTACCTTACAATCAAAGTATAGCACATTCATTTTGATTTGTTAACCCCTAAATCCATATTTTTTAAAAAATATTTTATGGAACGCTTATGAAATCGGTTTCATTCTAAAATACAAGAGCATGTTTCACAAAAATCATCGGATTTTCGATGAAAAACAAACTATTCTCGAAAAAATTAGAAAAAAGTAAAAAAGTTATTGAAATTTAGAAATGAATGTGATATAATAAAAACAAGAAGCAAAAGTCACTGGATTTACATGTAAAAAATAAATTGGAAAGGTGAATCAGATATGAATAAAGCAGACAAAGAAACGCTCTCCGCCATCATTCAAACACAAATTGGTGTATCGAAAAAATTAAAAGGGTATCAATATCTAGAAGATGCGGTGGAAATTGCTCTCCAGAATCCACAGATGCCAGTGATGCAAATTTATCAGCTGCTCGGCAACCAGCACGGCAGAAGTGCAGTCAGCATTGAACGAACGCTTCGCTATGCCATTGAAACCGCTTATGATAAGACACAATTAAATGGTTCTTTTCCCAATTCCGGTGGGAAACCGTCAAATTCCGAAGTGATTTGGACAATTGCCGAGGAAATCAAACGGGTGCGACATTACGCCTGTCGAAAGGCTTAAAGTAAATTTCAAAGCAGAATCGACTGGGAGTAAAGCTTAGTCGATTTTATTTTTTTGGAATAGCTGTCATAAACCGTACATATGCACGTTTCACAAAATTGATTGACTTTTTTTATGATTTTGTGCTAAAATAAAAGGAATTCAATTTTTGTTTTATTTTAACACAATAAGGAGATGGAAATGACATGGAATCTTATTGTAAAATTCTGATTGTGGAAGATGAATTTCTGCTCAGACAGGGGATTAAAAATCTGGTACACTGGGAACAAGAAGGTTTCCAAGTCGTGGGGGAAACCAATAACGGAAAAGAAGCCTTGCAACTGATTGAATCGCTGCATCCGCATATTGTCATTACAGACATTGTAATGCCGATTATGGATGGCATTGAACTGACCGGAATTATTCAAGAACGATATCCGGAAATCAAAGTAGTTGTCCTAAGCAGTTACAGCGATTTTGAATATATTAAATCTGCGATGAAAAACGGAGCAGAAGATTATTTGTTAAAACCGACAATGAATCCAGATAGCCTGCTGAAAGCCGTACAATCCGCAGCATCGAAATTGAATCTTGCCGCTTTTCAAAAGCAGCAGACCATTCCGGAACAGATGGTGCAAAAATGGATTTCCGGCTTTGCTGCGGATGTTTCGGAAGCCGATTGGCGGAAAGCGTTTCCCTATGATACCTTTTTACTGTTGGGAACTGATTTGATTGCCATCAATAAAACAGGGGAAACGCTCCAGCGACAAGAAAAATGGCTGCAAACCGCCATTCCCAACGAGTTTAAACAGTCAATGGCATGGGCAGTGACAACAGTTGACCGGAAATGCATATTGATTTTGCTGAACATTTCCGGAAACGATTTGCAATCTGTCTTGCAAACTTGTAATGGTTTCTTTGAAAAGCTGAGGAATCATTTTCCAGATTCTTTTTATGCAGCTCCACCAGCCTTTCAGAATCCGTTATTGTTGAAGCGAATCTATCAGCAGGATTGGCGAACCGCATTGAACCAGCATTTTTACGATCCGGAAACTTGCTTTTTCTATGCAGCGACTTTGCCAGATGCAAAGGATATGAAACGCTTTGAAACAGAACGGTTTTCTGCCTGTCTAAAGTCGCTGCGGTTGCAGCAGGCAGTGGCATTATTGATTGACTATGTGCAAGAAGTGATGACGGCACGGATACAGCCGGAATATGAAGTCAAATCCATGCTGCTGAACAGTATTTATCAGATTATGGCAGTTCTGGAGGACTTAAAACTAAATGCAGAAAGCATCAACTATTTGAAGCAGCATTATTTCATGCAAATCAATCACATTCCATCGGCGAAAGAACTGCTAGAATTTTTGCAGATTATGGAAGCGGACATGGCGGAAATTGAAGCGAAATATCATATTTCACCGGAATCCCTGACGATTCGTTCGATTTTGGATTATATCGCACAGCACTATGATGAACCATTGACACTGCGACAGCTGTCAGAGCAGTTTAATTTTAATTATTATTATCTTTCCAAATATTTTTCTTCTCACTGCAAAGAGGGGTTCAACGAATATCTAAACCGGATTCGGGTGGAAAAAGCATCCGAAATGCTACTGAAAGAAAAAACGCCGATTTCAGAGATTTGCGGAGCGGTTGGCTATATGGATCACAGTTATTTCACGAAAGTTTTTAAGAAATTCACTGGCTATACGCCCAAACAATTCCGCAATCAGAAGAAATAGCTTGCATAGGAGGAATACCCGATGAAGTTGAAAAAATGGCTGCAAACGAACAATTTATTTTTACGGGTTATTTCCGTTGCAGTGGCAGGCGTGATTCTGGCAACCATTCTGATCACGTGGATCTCCATTCAAACACTGCAAAAAAATTATCTGAAAACATTTCGCAATGCAAACCAGATTTTCACAGAACAAATCAACACCGATATGACAAAATTTTATGCAGAAACGGCAACTGTAATGCAGACCGTCAGAGAAAGCTGGGCATTCCGGCGGTATTTTGGCATATTGGATATGTCTACACCCAAAGCATCGTATACTATTTATAGTATGAAACGACAAATTGATGCTATACAAAGTAATCAGCTGAAACAAACGATTCGAATCATAGCAATTGGAAGAAATGGAAGATCTTTTATCAGCGGCGATTCCTCCTTGTCTATCTCACAAGAAGAAATCCTCAACAGCAAATTTACAAAATCGATTCAGGAGGCAAACGGGAAACCAGTTGTTCAGTATGTGGAAAACGGACTTTCTACCATCGCAAAGGGAAAAGGTGCATATGTCATTGGTTCTTCGCTGACCTATTCCAACAGTACTGTTCCGTATGGTTATGTGTATGTTGTCGTTCCGCTGGACACACTGTCTGCATTCAATTCCCGTTATACGGGAGCTACCAGTGAACTTTTTTTGATGGATGCACAGGGAACAGTGTTGGCTGCTCCCGATACGGATTTAATTGGAACAAAGCAACCGGAATTGTTGCAAAATGCGAGGAAAAAAACAGAGAAAATTTCTTACAATGGAACAACCTGCTCCGTTGTTTATTCCTATCAGCCGCAGCTGCATTGCTATATTATGAGTCTGATCGATCAAGAGCAGATTCTAAGAGATGCCCACATTTTCCGGAATGCGATTTTAGTCAGCACGTGTATTTGTATTGGACTGATGATTCCGATGTTTATTCTGATCAATCATTCCGTGCAGCCGATTTATCGGTTGATTCGGCGGATGTCAAAAACCAAGGATGGACAGCTGGATTTAACCTCTAAAATTGAGGAAAGCGGCAGCTATGAAATCAAGGAACTTTCTCATGTTTACAATATTTTGCTGGATGACATTAACCGCTATATCAATCAGTTAGTGGAGGAGCAAAGCAACCGTCGCAAAGCAGAAATTCATGCATTGCAGATGCAAATCAATCCGCATTTTATCTATAACACACTGACAACCATTAAGTGGCTGATTTGGCAGGGAGAAACAGAAAAATCTGTAAAATCCATTGATGCATTTATCATGATTTTGCGGAATACGATTAGCAATAAAAATGAAATTATTTCTGTTGCAGAGGAAGCAAAAAATCTAGAAAACTATATGTTTTTGCTGCATACCCGATTCTCAGAACAAATTCACACAGATATTTTTATTGCGGAATCGTGTGAATCTCTGTCTATTCCAAAGCTATTGGTGCAGCCATTTGTAGAAAATGCATTTTATCATGCTTTCTCAGAAACCACCAGTGGTTTGATTCATATATTTTTCCGCAAAAAAGAAGATGATTTGGTCATTGAAGTTGTGGACAACGGCTCTGGAATGAAGTTGGATGATGCCCAGAAAAACCGAAAAGAATCTTTTACCGGAATTGGCATCCACAATGTGGATGATAGAATCCATTTGATTTATGGACAGGAATACGGCGTGTCGATTCAAAGTAATTTGGGCAGTGGAACACGCATTACGATTACCATTCCAGCAATTCCATACCAACCACCCGAAACAGATACAAAAAATACTGCGGATGCACCGAAAGAATAAGGTGCATCCGCAGTTTGTTAAGTATTTAAGAAATGCATGGCTTTTTGAAATGTCTGCATAAAATCCAAATCCGCAGTTGCTGGAATTTGGTCTGTATGGTGGGAACAGAAAAACGGATAAATTTCCTTGATTTGCAGCAATCGCAAAATTTCTGTTGCGGTATGATATGCCCGTTCAGGAGAACCCGTCCCACCGCCAACCAATACAATAACTGCTTTTTGGATATGCAGCGGAAGCGGTTCTTTTCGGAAATATCGTGCATAAAAATAGGGCTGTAAGCGGCTTGCGACATTTAGCAGCGAACCGGTTAATTCTGAAAAATAAATCGGAGAGGTAAGTAAAATGCGGTCGCAATCTTTTAAGTACGTATAAACTGTTTCCATCTCGTCTGCAAAGATACAACCGAATTGTTTCTGACAGTGGCGGCAATCAATACAGGGATGAATATCTGCCGTATAGGCAGAAACAACGTGATATGTTCCCTGTAATTGTGCTTTTGCCAGCTCTAGCAGCTGTGCAGTATCACCATTTTTTCTGGGAGAGCCGTTTAAAATCAATGTTTTCATTAAAGATTCTCCTGCTCTTTCCCAGTCATAGCACAATGTTCCCGATGTAGTTCATCATAGAGTTGGAACACTGTCCAGTGGCGGTTCGTTGGGGTGAGAATTGCCTTGTAAGTAATGGATACATCCATGGTACGCAGTTTTTCTAAAATCTGATTCTGATGGCGTTCTTTTACATCGCAAAAAATCAACATACTCCCATCTAAGCTTGTACCATCACTGGTGCGAGTTGCTGTTTGGTCTGGAAAACCAGCAAGCTGCCCAATGCTTTTTTTGTAGTCATTAGGGGAAACTGAAACCGTTCGGATATGCATTCGCTGAGCCAGATTTAAAATCGCATCTTCTGGTGTGATTTGAATGAGCAATAATTTTTCCAAAAAAATTCTTCTTTCTGTTGTAATTAGGAATGTGCACGATTGCCTACCATCGAAAGTGTAGGCTGTAAGCCGGCAGCTTGCTGTGCATAGGTTTTCAACACAGAAACGGCATCATTGACTGTAATACTGCCATCCCCATCGTAATCGGCTGTGGTATATTGTAAATCAGATGCGAAAGCAGGGGAACTGCCAGCTGCCTGCTGTGCATAATAAGTTAAAATTTGTACGGCATCTTGAACAGATAAGCTGCCATCTCCATCCACATCGCCGATATAGCGATTAGATTCTTTTTGTGTGCGGAAGTAAGTATATAAGACATTTGCTTCTTCTTTCGCTAGTTTTCTGAGGTTGCTGTCTTGCATGAGCCAAACTGTTGCACGATAATTGGTATGGAAAGAATGTTCCATTAAAACGCCCGGTGTTCCAACGTATCGAGCACCGCACAAAACGCCATACCATTCATCATCTTTGACACCGTTTCCATCTCGGTCATTCACAGAAAGACGCTGCCAGATAATCCCCTTTTGATTGGTTTGCATAACTTCTGTTACTTTATCCGTCAAGAGTTGTCCAACTGCTCGACTGGTATCGTCAATATCTGTCCAATCCAGATTCTGATAGCAGATTGCAACCGGATAGTCAACGGAAGAATAACTTGCAGCATTGCTGTGAACAGATAAGAAGAAGTCATATCCTGCGGACATATGTCCTCTTGGCAGCAAATCGGGGTCATCCTCTAAAGATGTCTTTGTCAAGTCTGCCTGTACGCCAAGAGCTTCTAGTTCTTCTTTCAAGTAGTTGGACAGTGTCCAAGTCATAACGCTTTCATAGTAACCATTGACAACCGTAGAGGGATTGTAATAGTTTGCATGTCCGGGGTCAATCATGATTTTAATGACATTTGGGTCTGGTGTTTGTGCGGATTCTTTCAACAGTGGTAACGAATCGGTCACAAAATTTTGGTCAGAATTTCCATAATCTTCCTGATTTATGGACTGTTTTTCTAAGAGATCCATCCATTCCGATGGTGTTTGTGGAAGGGAATCCGATGCTGATACCACATTCGGGGTGCAAAAAAGGGAAAGAGCAAGGGTTGCTGCAACAAAAGAAAAACGGTTCATAAGAAGCTCCTTTCTGGGCTTGGATTTATTTTCTATTCGTTTTTTTCATAAAATTGAAAATAATAATGCTGCAACTGTATCCAAACAGGGGGAATATCTTTAGTATACCAGATTTTTGTTGGATTGTAAAGCATTTTTTTGGAAAATTTGAAATGCATGGAAATTTTTCGAGCATCGGCGTTTTTTTCTTTCCATAAAAAACGAAAAGAAAAGAAAAAAAGAGGAAAAAGACAAGAAAAACGGAAAAAAATAAAAAAACACAAAAAATCAATGGAAATTCTGTTCTGTTTGTGTTATACTGCTAATAGCCGGGTATTTTTGTCGAAAACAGAAAAATACTTGGAAGTGGATTGTATTTTTAAAAGGAGGCTTTTACATGAGAAAAGTACAACTGACGGAAACGGTTTTGCGTGATGCGAATCAGTCCCTGATGGCGACTCGTCTTCCGTATGCAGATTATGAAGATATTCTGCCGGTGATGGATCAAACAGGGTACTATTCCATTGAATGCTGGGGCGGAGCAACATTTGACTCCTGTCTGCGGTATTTGCACGAAGACCCGTGGGAACGACTGAGAAAACTGCGGAAGAATTTGCCGAACAACAAGCTGCAAATGCTTTTGCGTGGACAGAATTTGCTTGGTTACAAGCACTATCATGATGATGTGGTGGAAAAGTTCATCGAACTCTCCATCAAGAACGGCATTGATGTCATCCGTATTTTCGATGCACTGAACGATTTCCGGAATCTGGAAACGGCATTGAATGCAACGATGAAGTATGCCACAAAGAACACCATCGCATCCGGCTGTATTTCTTATACACAAAGTCCGGTACACACGGTGGAAAAGTATATCCAGATGTGCAAGGAACTGAAGCAGATGGGCTTCCAGACCATTTGTCTGAAGGATATGGCTGGTACAATGACCCCGTATGAAGCAGAACACCTCATTAAGGGCATTAAGGATGCAGTTGGCGACATTCCGCTGATTCTGCACACCCACAGCACAACGGGTATGGCATACATGACCCTGACCAAGGCAATTGAATCGGGTATTGATGTCATCGACACAGCAACTTCTTGCTTCTCTGGCGGTACTTCTCAGCCGGCAACCGAAACCATGTACTATGCTTTGAAACAGTATAATATCGAAACCGGACTGAAAGAAGATTTGATCAATCAGGTCAACGATTACTTCAAGCCGATCAAGCAGAAGTATGTAGACAACGGTATGATCAACCCGAAGAGCCTTGCAACGGATGCACAGGCATTGGTTTATAAAGTTCCGGGCGGTATGCTGTCCAACATGATTGCAAACTTGACGGATATGAAGGCAATGGACAAGTTCGATCAGGCTCTGGCAGAAATTCCGGCAGTCCGGAAGGATTTGGGTTATCCGCCGCTGGTAACACCGCTTTCTCAGATGGTCGGTAACCAGGCAGTCACCAACGTTCTGCTGGGCGAACGCTACAAGCAGATTTCCAAGGAAGTTAAGAACTATATCAAGGGCGAATATGGCATTGCTCCAGCTCCGGTTGCAAAGGAATTGCAGGAAAAGGTGCTGGGCGTTGGCGGAAAGCCAGTTGATTGCCGGATTGAAGACCAGAAGCGGACTGGCGTTGAATTTCAGGAAGCTGCAGAAGCACTGGGCGATTTGGCACGGTCGGAAGAAGATGTTATGAGTTATATCTGCTATCCAGATCAGACTTTGAAATTCCTGAAGGATCGGAAGGCACAGGAAGAAAACGAAGCCACCTATACGATTGAAGAAATGTAAGGAGGCTGGAACACATGGAAGGATTTGTTTCACTCGCCACAAAAATGGGAATCGGCGAAGCTGGCATTACAGCGATTTTCGGTTATCTGGTTGTATTTGTTGGATTGTGCTTGTTGATGTGTGTGGTTTATATCATTGGTGCAATCTTTCAGGCAAATGCAAAGAAGAAGGAAGCCGCTGCAGCTGCTGCTACACCAGAACCGGTTTCCACTCCAGAACCAGAAGAACCGCAGAAGCCAGTTGCACCGGGTTCTGCTGGCCATGTAAAACGGTTTGATGTATCTGATAAGGAAGCAGCAATGGTAATGGCAGTTGTTGCTTATCAGATGAAGAAGCCGCTGAACGAATTACGGTTTCTTTCGATTAAGGAGGTTAAGAACGATGAAGTATAAAGTAACATTGAATGGAAAAACATACGAAGTAGAAGTTGAGGTTGGCAAAGTTGTTTTGCTGGATGAATACGAAGCTTGTGCACCGGCTCCGGCAGCCGCTCCAGCAGCTGCAACTGCTCCGGCTGCACCAGCCGCTCCAGCAGCTGCTCCAGCTCCGGCTCCGGTCGCACTGTCTGCTGGTGAACCTGTAAATGCACCGATGCCGGGCAACATTCTGCGGATTGATGTCAAGGAAGGCGACAAGGTAAAGGCAGGACAGACTCTATTGATTCTGGAAGCAATGAAGATGGAAAACGAAATTGCTGCTCCGAAGGATGGCACGGTTGTACAGATTGCTACTTCCAAGGGTGCCGTTGTTGAAACCGGAACTCCGCTGATTGTTTTGGCATAAGGAGGGACGCACATGAATATTCTGGAAACCCTTCAGCGATTGTTGATGGATTCTGGTTTCGTCGGCTTTTTTATGGACGGTGGCTGGAAGAATCTGATTATGATCGCAGTTGCGTGCCTGTTGTTATATCTGGGTATCGTGAAAAAGTTTGAACCGCTGCTGCTGGTTGGTATTGCTTTTGGCTGCTTGCTGGTAAATGTATCGAACTTCTTTGTCGATGGTGCAAGTTCCGCAAATGCCTTGTATCATCCGGAACTTTGGAGTGCATTCTTGGATGAAAGCAGCCAGTATTACCATAGTTATGGTCATATCATGGCAAACGGCGGCTTGTTGGATATCTTGTACATCGGTGTAAAAACTGGTTTGTATCCATCTTTGATTTTCCTGGGCATTGGTGCAATGACCGACTTTGGCCCGTTGCTTTCCAACCCGAAGAGCTTGCTGCTGGGGGCTGCTGCACAGATGGGCGTTTTCCTGGCATTCTTTGGTGCAGTTTGCATTGGATTTACCGGAAATCAGGCTGCTTCCATCGGTATCATCGGTGGTGCAGATGGCCCGACTGCCATCTTCCTGACCAGTAAGCTGGCACCGGAACTGTTAGGCCCAATCGCAATCGCTGCTTACTCTTATATGGCATTGATTCCGATGATTCAGCCGCCGCTGATGAAGCTTTTGACGACTAAAAAGGAACGGCAAGTGAAAATGGAACAGAACCGTCAGGTTTCCAAGACGGAAAAAATTATTTTCCCGATTGTTGTAAGCTTGTTTGTCATCCTGCTGCTGCCGTCCACCGCTCCGCTGATCGGCTGCCTGATGCTGGGGAACTTGTGGAGAGAATGCGGCGTAACGGCAAGACTTTCTGACACTGTACAGAATGCTCTGATGAACATTGTTACCGTATTCCTTGGCATTTCTGTTGGTGCAACAACGGTTGCTTCTTCGTTCCTGTCCCTGCAAACCCTGTATATTGTTGGCTTAGGTCTGCTGGCATTCTGCTTCTCTACCATTGGCGGTCTGCTGGTCGGCAAGCTGATGTATAAGCTGTCTGGCGGCAAGATCAATCCGCTGATCGGTTCTGCTGGTGTATCCGCTGTTCCGATGGCAGCTCGTGTTTCTCAGATTGAAGGACAAAAAGCCAATCCGAGTAATTTCTTGCTGATGCACGCAATGGGGCCAAACGTAGCAGGCGTTATTGGCTCTGCAATTGCAGCCGGTTTCCTGCTGGCAGTATTCGGATAAATTGTACAGCTGCATTTCTGTTTTGTGTATGATATCATATGAAACAGAAAAAAGCATTCAAAATTCCCCGACATCTTTTCAAAAGCTGTCGGGGAATTTTTTATAGCTGGGAAAATGACAGAAAAGACAGTTTCTTTTTATTTTTTCTCAAATTGAGAAAAAAGAGATTGACATTTCCAAAAAAATGTGGTATACTATTTGCATGCAAAATCAATTTCTTTGTTCAAACACCGTTGGAGGAAAAATATGTTTCAAGATCGACTGCAAAAATTACGGGAACAGCATGGTTATAGCGTAAAAGAAGCCGCTGCAGCACTGCATCTTCCCTATACGACGTATAACAATTATGAGAAAAATACGAGAGAACCAAACGGTGAGATATTGTGTCGGATTGCTGCTTTTTTTTCGGTAAGTCTGGATTATTTGTTAGGAGCAACGAGTACGCATTCTAATCAAACCATTTCACCGGAAGAG
>UMLG01026710.1_pt1 | contig 35556 bp, 28 predicted proteins | sample 1966511 | NCBI WGS metagenome assembly UMLG01 (sample SAMEA4836195, study PRJEB28245) | human gut metagenome | biome: gut microbiome; material: fecal sample | place: Denmark | collected 2008
AATTTGCAGTAACAAGAATCTAAGAGAAATCGGAAAATGCTGTTCGCCATTCTGGAAACATAAAAAAATTCTTGTAAACTACAATCTAAGAAAGATTCATAACCAATTCGGACAACACAACCACTGGCGAACAGCACAAAGGCAAAGAGCGAAGCGAATTTGCCGAACCGGATTCGGGTGGTATCCCAAAGAGCAATTTGCCGAACCACACGCAATCAGTTTCCCAAGAATCAAACAACAATAAGCATACAAAAGAGGATTCCCACAACAGGAATCCCCTTTTTTTGCATCTTTACTTTGTCAGAACTGGTTTCTGTGAGAGAACCCGTTCATGATTGTATACATCTTTCAGCCGCTGTTTGGTGTTGTATGTTTCTCCTATGCAAAATTCTTTCGACCATGTCATAAAATATGCCCATGGAATCTTGCTTTTCTCCAATAATGCCGCATCTGGTAAAAATCCAACTTCTGCCAACGCTGCAACTTTGTTGGCACTGGATGCAGCAACCAACGCCTGATAATCGGCTGCATAGTCCGTTGCTTCATAGTGTGGCAGGTAGACATCCACGGAAACGACATCCACAAAATCATCCCCCGGATACCCCTCCGGCAGCCGACTGTTCCAGACCCAGAGCAGATGGTCAAGGTGGTAGTGATGCACATAGTATTCATACATCAGCAGGTATAGCTGCTTCGCAACTTCTGCACCCTTTGCCCCCCACCAGAACCAAGTACCTTCTGCCTCGTGGAACGGTCGCCACAGAACCGGAATCTTTGCGTTCTGAAAGCGTTGCAACTGCACTGCAATCGCATCTAAATCATGGAAAAACGCTGTCCGTTCCGGTGTGCCATCATGCAGAACCCGTTCTGCATCGAAATCCGTGTGTTCGGTATAAAAGCTCTTGTCGTGTCCGCCGAGCGGAGAAAACCAGTGAAACGTCAGCGTGACAATGCCGCCCGTTTCGTTTGCCCAGCGGAGTGCAGTGTCCATGGTGTTGCGGTTTTCTTCCACCTCAATTCGACAGGCTTCCGAGGCATCTTCCATGCGGATGTTGGGCGAATAGGCGAGCAACTCAAATCCGCAGAGTTTCGGGGATTTCCCGGTGACCGTTTCAATATAGGCAACCTCTTCCATCGGGTTGGTCTGGGTGTGCTGTCCGGCAATGAGTTTTGTTCCGGCGATGTCGTGCAGGTATTGCAGCAAAGCCGTTGCTTCTGGGGTTGCGTTGGGATTGACTGGTGTTGTGTACATCATAAAAACCTCTTTTTTAGCCTAATTATAAGCCTAATTTATGATAAAGTCAATAGAAATTTGCGTGAATTTTGAAAAAATCGGTTGCAATTTCAAAATGGGTATGCTATAATAAAAACCAAAGCAGAAATTAGCTGCAATTAGGTGCAAATTTATGAAGAAAGGAATTTGTTGGAAAAATGCAAAAACGTGTACGAATGGTAGACATTGCGGAAAAAATGGGCGTTAGTACCTTTACGGTTTCCAAGGCACTTTCCGGAAAAGATGGCGTTAGCGAAGAATTACGGGCAGAAGTGCGGCGAGTTGCAGAGCAGATGGGCTATCAGGCAAAGAATAAATCTCGGCAGGAAACTGTTTCCAAAAGCATGAAGTTCGGAATTTTGACCCGCAGCCGATACATTGAACAGGGGCAGTCATTTTATTGGAGTTTATACGAGCGGATGCTGTTTCATCTCAATGCAGGCGGAAATATTGGGATTTTAGAGTTTGTATCCACTGAAGAAGAGGAGGCTCTACGGCTGCCGAAATTCATGCAGACAGAGCTGATTAACGGGCTTGTCTTAATGGGAAAGTTCAGCAAAGCCTACCGCAATATGCTGACCGCTGCAAAGATTCCGTTTGTCTGTCTGGATATGTTCGATGCGGACTGTGAACAGGATACTGTGATTTCAGATGGTTATTATGGAATGTATTTTGTGACTCGTCATCTGCTACAAATGGGGCATCGGGATATTGTCTTTTTAGGGCGGTTAGGGGCAACCTATAGCATTACCGACCGCTATTTTGGCTTCTGTAAGGCGATGCAGGAAGCAGGCATTTCCGTAACGCCGGAGATGGTTCTGTCTGACCGAGATGAAAACGATACCGTTCGTGTTTCACTGGAGCAACTGCACCACATGCCGACTGCATTCGCCTGCAATTGCGATATATCCGCCTATTATTTGATGCAGACCTTGCAGGCAAGAGGTTACCGGATTCCGGAAGATATTTCCATCGTCGGCTTCGATAATTATATTTTGTCGGAAATGACCACGCCGAAACTGACAACGTATGCAGTGGATTTGGATAAAATGGCGATGGCAAGCATTGAACAGCTGCAACAGCGGCTCGAACAGCCAAGTCGCCCCTGCGAGCAGCGGATTATCAGCGGACATTTTATTCCGAGAAACAGCGTTCGGAAAATAAATTAGGTTGATTATTTAGGCGAAACAAAAGCAAAAATCCAAACAGCAAAGGGGCGATTGAAAGCAACCAATTGTCCCTTTTTTCTATATCTATCCCAAATTCCCAGAAAAAATTAGTAAAAACTGAAAAAGAAAGTCACTATAATTGTACATTCTGCATAAATAAGCAGCGATAAATTTATGCGTTTCGTTGAAATTGCGTGTAAAACTAATTTAGCCTATTGACAAAACTAAAAAACGTGCTATAATAAAGCTAAAGAAGCCTAATCGGGACGGATAAACAAAATTCCCGAACATCCGAATGTTACATAAAAAACGAAAAATTTGGAGGAACACATTATGAAAAAGCAAATCATCGCCATCGCATTGGCAGCCGTTATGGCAGCAGGTATGACAGGCTGCGGCAGCAGCAGCAGCAACAGCTCCGACGCCGCAAACAAAGATGTTTCTTTGGATTACAAGAGCATCGATCTGGAAACGGGAGATTCTGACCTGAAGGCAGACCTGAAAGTCATCACCCACCGGACAGACTTGGTAGACACTACCTTTGAAGAATATGCACAGGAATTTCAAAAGCTGTATCCAAATGTCACCATCAGCTTTGAAGGCATTACCAACTATGCAGACGATATGACCACACGGCTGACCAGCGGTGACTGGGGCGACATCTGCATGATTCCGACCACTGTCAACAAGAGTGAATTTGGTACTTATTTTGAACCAATCTGCAATTACGATGATATGAAGGATTCCTACGAATTCCTCGGCGACAAGATGTTTGACGGCAAGGTTTACGGCATTGCCTCCATGGGCAATGCAATGGGCATTGTTTATAATAAGAGTGTCTTTGAAAAAGCTGGCATTTCCGAACTGCCGACTACACCAGATGCATTCTTGGATGACTTGAAGCAGATTAAAGATAAGACCGATGCCATTCCGCTGTATACCAACTATGCAGCTGGCTGGACACTGACCGCATGGGATTCTTACATTGGCGGAACAGCAACCGGTGATGCTGATTTCATGAACAACACTATTGTACATCAGGCAAACCCGTTCTCGAAGCGTTCCGATGAAACAGGTCCGTACGCTGTTTATAATACCCTGTATGAAGCAGTTTCTGAGGGCTTGACCGAAGATGACCCGACTACAACCGACTGGGAAGGCTGCAAGAGCCAAATCAACAACGGTAAAATCGGCTGCATGGTTCTGGGCAGCTGGGCAATCATTCAGATGCAGGAAGCTGGCGACCATGCCGATGATATTGGCTATATGCCTTTCCCGATTACCGTGGACGGCAAGCAGTATGCAAGTGCCAGTGCAGACTATGCATATGGTATCAATGTAAACTCTACCGCCGATGAAAAGAAAGCATCTGCTGCTTTCATCAAGTGGCTGACAGAAAAGTCCGGCTATGCATATGATCAGGGCGGTATCCCGATTGTGAAGGGTGAAACCTATCCGGAAACACTGAGTGCATTCACCAATGTTACTTTGGTCATGGATAACCCGACACCGACCGGCGAAGAAGACTTGTATGCAAACATCAACAACGGTTCGGAATTGTCCTTGAATTCAGACCCTACCCACGTTGCAAGAGTCATTGAAAGTGCCATTGACCACAGCGAAACCATGGATGAAATTGTGGAAAGCTGGAACGAAGCATGGACTTCCGCACAGGAATCCAACGGTGTAACACCGCAATAACGCACAGAGAGGGGAAATTCAAATGGCTGGTTCTGGAAAAACAGGCAGCACATCACTCCGGAATAAACTGCACAAGATGCAGACACAAAAAGTGATTGTTTCGATTCTGTTCTTATGTGTGCCGTTGCTGCTGTTGTTCACGTTTACCTACCTGCCATTCTTTAAGATGGTACAGTTCAGCTTTTACGATATGAAATACATCGGGAAGCGAACTTGGGTAGGACTTCAAAATTATATCTCCGTATTCACCAGAGAAGATTGTCTGAATGCCTTAAAGCTGAGCCTTTTCTATTTGGTTGGCTCGTTTGTACAAATCGCCATCGCACTGCTGTTTGCCAGCATTTTGAGTTTCCCGACAAAAGGCGGAAAATTCTTCCGTGGTGCATTGTATTTCCCAAGCCTGATTGGCGGGATTGCCGTGGGCTTTATCTTTAAGTTCTTCTTTACCCACGGATTTGTACTGGACACCCTGCTGACTTGGGTCGGCATGGATGCGGACATTCTGCCATTCTGGCTGAAAGATAAAAGCATTAACAACTGGGTTCTGGCAGCAACCTCCATTTGGCGGTACATGGGACAAAATATGGTACTGTTCATCGGAGCGATTGCCAGTGTTGATACAACCCAATATGAAGCGGCAGCGATTGACGGAGCAAACGCATGGCAGCGGTTCCGGTATATCATTCTGCCATCCATCAAAACGATTGTAACCTTGAACCTGATTTTAGCAGTTTCCGGTGCACTGTCCGCCTTTGAAATGCCTTATGTTATCACAGACGGCGGCTTCGGAACATCCACCTATTTTGTATTGATGAACAAGATTGCCCACACCAACCAGAAGGTCGGTCTGGCATCTGCAATGGCAGTGGTTCTGCTGGCATTGATTCTTATGGTAACGGCAGTGCAGAAAATTGTCGAACGGCGAATGGATAGCGACACGCCAAGAAGACGGAAACGGAGGGTGCAAAAATGAGAGCAGCAAGTAATCCTGTTCGGCTGGGAAAATACAGCCTCGGTAAAATTTTCTTCACCATCTGCAAGTATGTCCTCCTGATTTTTGCCGCATTCTGTGCATTAGTTCCGCTGGTTAGCTGTGTCATCACTGCCTTTAAAACCAAAGCGGAATACAACAACACCAACGTCATGACCCTGCCGGAAAGCTGGCTGTATTTCGACAACTTTGTTACCGCATGGAAACAAGCAAACATGGGCAAAGCATTCCTGAACAGCTTTTTGGTTCTGCTCTTCGTTCTGTTGGGCAGCACCCTGTTCTCGGCAATGCTCGCATATGTGCTGAACCGCTTCCAGTTCCGTGGCAACAAGCTGATTCGCAACTTGTTTATGATTTCCACCCTGATTCCGGGGATTGCCACACAGGTTACGATTTACCAGATCATGTATACCCTCGGCTTAGTCAATACGCTTTACGGTTACATTATCCTGATGCTGGGAACAGATGTCATCTCGATTTACATCTTCCTGCAGTATTTCGACAACCTGCCAAAGACACTGGATGAAGCAGCAATTTTGGACGGCTGCACCTATGTTGGTGTATTCTTTAAGATTCTGCTGCCGCTGCTGAAGCCGGCAATCGTCACCAGTGCCATCCTGAAGGGTGTTAGCACCTACAACGAATACTACATGGCAAACCTGTACTTACAGGATAAAAAAGCCTTTCCAGTGGTTTCCACCTCTCTGTTTACCTTTACAGGGCCGATGGGAAGCCAATATAACTACATCTGTGCCGGCGTTTTGATTACCGTCATTCCGATGCTGATTCTGTTCATCTGCTGTCAGAAGCAGATTTACAGCGGCATGGCACAAGGTGCAGTGAAAGAATAATGATTTCCCCCTTTTTCTTCTAACATCCCATCCTGTTTCCGCAGCTTGCAGTTCCTGTTTCTGTTATTTTGTAAAGATGCTGCAAGTTGCGGCAGGGTGGCCGTTCCAAGATAACAATTGCAAATCGCAGTTTGAAAGTTTACTTCGGGCTTCTGTTGGAATGCCGTTTTCCTCCTCAAAAGAGCAAGCCAGCAGAAGCCATATTTGTCGAACTACTCACTTGAAATTTTAAATATTTTAATTACTTGAATACAATGGAGGTTTCTATCATGAATCCGATTACTTTAAAAACAGACGTTTTGAACAATCTTCCGTGGCAGGCTCGCCCGACCGACTGCACCGCACCGCTCTGGCGGTATCAGGAAAACCCGATTATTCGCCGGAATCCGATTCCGGGGGTTGCCCGTATTTTTAATAGTGCAGTTCTGCCGTATGAGGGAGCTTATATTGGCGTATTCCGTGGCGAACAGACCAACGGCATTCCGTTCATCTACCTCGGACGCAGCAAGGACGGCATCCACTGGGAATTTGAGCCGGAAAAGATTGCATTTGTCGATGAAGCCGGCAACCCATTCATGCCGAAATATGCATATGACCCTCGTTTAGTCAAGGTTGAAGATACCTATTATATTATCTGGTGTCAGGATGCTTACGGTGCAGCCATTGGTATGGCAAAGACCACCGATTTCAAGACCTTTGTTCGGGTTGAAAATCCATTCTTACCGTTTAACCGGAATGCTGTTCTGTTCCCACGCAAGGTGGACGGAAAGTTCCTGATGCTGTCCCGTCCGAGCGACAGCGGACACACCCCATTCGGAGATATTTTCCTGAGCGAAAGCAAAGATTTGGAATACTGGGGACATCATCGCCATGTCATGGGCAAGAGCGGCAGATGGTGGGAAAATGTAAAAATCGGCGGCGGTGCTGCTCCGATTGAAACCAGCGAGGGCTGGCTGCTGTTCTACCACGGCGTAACGAATACCTGCAACGGCTTTGTGTATAGCATTGGCGGTGCACTGCTCGATTTGGAAGAACCGTCCAAGGTGCTGTATCGTTGTTCCGATTTCCTGCTTACACCGGAGATGCCATATGAAGAGAGCGGATTTGTGCCAAATGTTTGCTTCCCGTGTGCAGCTCTTTGCGATGCGGAAACCGGACGGATTGCCATTTACTATGGCTGTGCGGATAGCTATGTCGGACTTGCCTTTACGACAGCAGAAACCGTGATTTCCTACATCAAAGAACACGATGCTGCAGAAGCAGATGACCGGGAATTAGGCAGAAGATAAAACAGCGAAAAAGCAGCAAAAAGGAGTGTTCCAGTCATGAATATTTTATTGGAAAAAGCCAGACGGATGCTGGAAGAGAATATTATTCCGTTCTGGCAGGGGCTGCGGGATGATGAATACGGCGGCTATATCGGGCATGTGGACTTCTCTATGCAGTCGGATAGCAAAGCGGAAAAGGGCTGTATTCTGCACAGCCGGATTCTGTGGTTCTTTTCCGAGGCAGCGTTGCTGCTGAACCGGATGGATTTGGCAGCCGATGCCGAACACGTGTACTCGTTCTTCACGCAACACTGCATGGACAGAGAGCAGGGCGGTGTTTATTGGTCGGTCAGCTATGACGGCACACCAATGGACACCACAAAGCATACCTATAATCAGGCATTTGCCCTGTATGCGTTATCTTCTTACTATCGCCTGACTAAGAATCCGAATGCGAAACAGTTAGCCTATCAGTTATTTGATTTGATTCAGGAAAAGGCATTTGATGGAGCAGGCTATCTGGAAGCGTTCGACCGGAACTGGAAACCCGCTTCAAACGAAAAGCTGTCGGAAAATGGCGTTATGGCAAGCCGCACGATGAATACCTTGCTGCACGTCTTTGAGGCATACAGCGGCTTTTATCGGGCAACTAAGGACGAACGGGTTGCCGAAGCAATGCGTACCATCTTGCAGATTTACCAAGAAAAAGTATTCAATCCGGAACGCAACCGGCAGGAAGTATTCTTTGATTTGGACTACAACAGCCTGATTGATTTGCACAGTTACGGGCATGATATTGAAAGCTCGTGGCTGATTGATGATGGATGCAGCTTGCTGGGCGATGCTGCGTTGAATCAGACCATTTTCGCCATTGATGACCGCCTTGCAGAGGGCATTTATCAGACCGCTTACCGGAAGCATTCTGTCTTGAACGAATGCGAAAACGGCGTGGACGATGAAACCCGTGTCTGGTGGGTACAGGCGGAATCGGTGTTAGGGTTTTACCACATGTATGAAAAACATGGGGACTGTCAGTATTTACAGGCGGCACAGGATATTTTTTCCTACATTGAACAATATTTTCTGGTATCCGACCACAAGAGCGAATGGTTTTGGGCAGTGGACAAGGATGGAAAGCCGATGCAGAATCTGGATATTGTCAACGGTTGGAAGTGCCCCTACCACAACGGCAGAATGTGCTTAGAATTGATTCGGAGGAATGGAATATGATGCAGGAACGATATGAACAGCAGCTGCGGAAGCAGGAGGCTCTGCTGAACCGAAAGAATGAAAAGACCGATTTCTATAATGGAATCTATGACCGCTGGAAGTATCCGGTACTGACCAGAGAACACGTGCCGCTGTACTGGCGGTATGACCTGAATCCGGAAACCAACCCGTATTTCATGGAACGGCTGGGCATCAATGCGGTGTTCAATGCTGGAGCAATTGAACTGGATGGAAAGATTTGTCTGGTTGCCCGTGTGGAGGGCAGCGACCGGAAGAGTTTCTTTGCCGTTGCAGAGAGCACGACGGGTGTAGACCAGTTTGTCTTTCGGGAAAAGCCGGTACAGCTGCCGGACTGCGACCCGAACGAAACCAATGTCTATGATATGCGGTTGACCAAGCACGAAGATGGCTGGATTTATGGCGTATTCTGTTCGGAATCCAGTGCCAACGACCCGAAAGACTTGTCCGCAGCCGTTGCACAGGCTGGTATTGTCCGGACAAAGGATTTGAATACATGGGAACGGCTGCCAAATCTGATTACCAAGCAGAGCCCGCAGCAGCGGAATGTTTGCCTGCTCCCGAAGTTTGTCGATGGAAAGTATGCGTTCTATACTCGTCCGATGGATGGCTTTATTGATACCGGTTCTGGTGGCGGAATCGGTTATGGACTGGTGGATGACATTCTGCATCCGGTCATTGAAACCGAAAAAATGACCAGTATGCGGAAGTATCACACCATTACCGAGGCGAAGAACGGCAGCGGTGCAACCCCGATTGCAACAGAAAAGGGCTGGCTGCACATTGCTCACGGTGTCCGGAATACCGCAGCCGGATTGCGGTACGTGATTTATGTATTTGTCACTGATTTGGAAGACCCGTCCCGTGTGATTGCAGAACCGTCCGGTTATCTGATTGCACCGTTCGGAGCAGAACGGGTCGGTGATGTTTCCAACGTGGTCTTCACGAATGGGGCTGTGGTACGGGAAGACGGCACGGTTTATATTTACTATGCGTCTGCGGATACACGGTTGCACGTTGCCACTTCTACCATTGACCAGCTGCTCGATTATGCATTCCATACCCCGACCGATCCGCTTCGCAGTGTCGATTGTGTCAAGCAGCGGTGCGAACTGATTGACCGGAATCTTGCATTTTTGCAGAAGGAGCAGGGAAAATGAGTTTGAAATTAGCAGCAATTTTCAAGGATTTCATGGTTGTGCAGCGAAATCGTCCGATTACCGTTTTCGGGACAGGTGTTCCAAAGACGGTAGTCACGGTTTCTCTGCATACCAGTTTCAGCAAGACGGTAGTTGCAGCAGATGGAACATGGTGTGCAACGCTGCCACCGCTGGCTGCTGGAACAGATTATGTGCTGACAGTATCAGATGGCACGACGGAAGAACAGCGGAAACAAGTTGCAGTCGGGGAGGTTTGGCTTGCCGGCGGACAAAGCAACATGGAACTGGCTCTGCGAGATAGTGCAGATGGCGTTGCTGTGAGCAAGGCTTACACAGGCACACAGATTCGATTCTATCAAGTGCCAAAGCGTGCGGTTTTGGATGAAACCCATCAGCAATTAGAAGCACAGTCTGCATGGAAGATTGCCGCTGCGGAGAACGTGGGTGATTTGTCAGCGGTTGCATTTTATTTTGCAAAACGGCTTGCACAGAAAATGGATTGTGTGATTGGCATTGTTGATTGCTATTGGGGCGGTACTTCTATTGCGTGCTGGATGAGCGAATCCATGATGCAGAGCGTTGCAGCCGGACAAAAACAGCTGGCAGATTACAAAGCAGAAGTTGGAGCAAAGACACCGGAACAGTATGCGGCAGAAATGCGGGAATATGAGGCGGATTATCAGAAGTGGCAGGCAAGCATTGACGCTTGTCGGGCAGAAAATCCCAACGTGACATGGAAAGAACTGCACGAACGCTGCGGAGAATGCCCGTGGCCGCAGCCGACCGGCTGGCAGTCGCCGTTCTGCCCGAACAACCTGCATCGGACGATGATGCAGCGAGTTGCACCGTATACGCTGCGAGGATTCCTGTATTATCAGGGCGAAGAAGATGTTTCCCGTTATGAGGGATACAGCGATATGATGATTGCATTGGTGAAACAATGGCGGATGGATTGGAATGACTGGTCATTGCCGTTCCTGTTTGTTCAGCTGCCGATGTATCTTGCAATTGATACCGAGGACGACAAGAAGTGGGCGATGCAGCGGGAACAGCAGGCGATTGCAGCAGCCATGCTGAAACGGGTCGGTATGATTTCCATGACGGATTGCGGCGAATTTGACAACATTCATCCGCTGGACAAGGAAACACCGGGTACACGGCTTGCCCTGCTGGCAGAGCAGATGGTCTATGGAACGGGCGAAGAATGGACACCAACGGTGCAGCAGATGTATTCTGACGGAACAGCGTTGTATCTGGTCTTTGACCATGTGGCAGATGGGTTGGTGATTCATGCATCTCAGCCGGAAACCTGCCAGATTGCCGGAGCAGATGGCGTTTATTATCCGGCAAAAGCAGAGGTGCTGCATGCCAATACCATTCGGGTTTCAGCGGATGCAGTGGATTGTCCGCAGAGCGTACAATATGCGTGGTATAACTACGGGGAAGCAACTTGGTTCACGCAATCCCGAGTGCCAGTGCCGTCTTTCCGGTATGCGTTGGCAAGCAGAGAGGGGCAGACAAGATGAAGCATATTCCATTTTTATTGCGTCCCGTGGGAAAAGATTATCTCTGGGGCGGAGAACGATTGAAAACAGCGTATCACAAACAGATTGATTTGACCCCATTGGCGGAAACGTGGGAGTGCTCCACGCATCCGGATGGGTGCAGCGTGGTGGATTCCGGTGCAGCAGCAGGGAAACCGCTGCGGACAGTGTTGCAGGAACATCCGGAATATCTGGGAATATACGCTAATCCGGAGGGAGAACTTCCGATTCTCATCAAGCTGATTGATGCGAAAAAAGACTTGTCCGTGCAGGTGCATCCGGATGATGCCTATGCAAAGCAATATGAAAACGGACAGAACGGAAAAACGGAAATGTGGTATGTGTTGGAAGCAGAGCCGGATGCCAGTTTGGTCTACGGATTCCGGCACACCATGACACCGGAACGGCTGCGGCAGTCGCTGGCAGAGGGAACACTGGAAGCGGATTTGCAGAGCGTTCCCGTTTCCAAGAACGATGCGTTCCTGATTCCAGCCGGAACGGTGCATGCCATTGGAGCAGGCATTTTGCTGGCAGAGATTCAGCAGAGTTCCAACCTGACTTATCGCTTGTATGACTATAACCGCACGGATGCACAGGGGAATAAGCGTCCGCTGCACATTGAAAAGGCAGTGGCAACGGTGGACTATCAGCAAAAGCCATTGCCGGAACAGAACCGGACAGTCGAACAGAAAGACGGATATACGGAAGAACTTCTGTGTGCGTGTCCCTATTTTCAGGTATCCCGATTGCACTTGCAGGCAGCAACGCCGGCAGTTGCAGCAGCAGTTTCGACCACAAATGCATTTGCTGTGCTGCTCTGTATTTCCGGCAGCGGAACAATGACCGCTGAAACGGGCGAAACACTGGCATTCCAGAAAGGGCAGTGTGTGTTCGTGCCAGCAGATACGACTGTGAGAGAACTTTCCGGAACAGCGGATTTGCTTTGGATTACCGCTTGAAATCAAATTTGATGAAAGATAAAAAGATGTCGTTTTTCGGATGGATTCCGAAGGACGGCATTTTTTTCAAGCTGTAACATTGCCATTTGCTTTTCGCTGGCAACTTGACAAGAAAAAGCATGTTTGCTATAATGAAGAGCAGAACAAAACGCCTTTCCAGAGCATGACGCTGCGGAGGGCTGTGTAGAAGAGAAAGGTTGTGACATATGATGATTTGTCCTGCTTGTGGAAGTGAATTTCCGGATGAAATGCCGGTCTGCCCGTACTGCCAAACGCATATTCTGGAGCACACACCGGATGTGCATACATACGATGCCTATTATTGTGCCGATACGGTTTCCCTGCGAAAAAATCATTGGATTGATTTTTGGATTGGATTGCTGTTTGTGATTGCGTTGACGGTGTTGGCAATCTTTTTCCAGCTGCAAAAGCCCTCGCTCAGTACGCAGATTCGTCGGGCAGATGCCGCAGAACTGGCGGAAATCTGCACGGAATATCCGGCAGAAACGGCAGATGATACCTATACACAGACGTTGTTAAATGCCATTGCAGATTTGCAGCAGACCTATTTGCTGCACAACGACCAGGAATCCGAAGTGCTGGCAAACCTGCAGAAACTGGCAGCCACAGAAAATGTACTGGTACGGGAGCAGGCTTGCGATGCCGCAGCAGAGATGGAATCGAACCGCTTGCTGCAAGAGATGAATCGGGTTCGCACACAGCGGCAAAAACGTATGCTGACCGAAACGGATACCCTGACAGAAACCGCAAAGCTGCTGGCAGATACCTATCAGGAATCGCCGGACACCTACGAGGCAGAAGCTCCAAAGGCAGTGAAAGAATCGCTCGGCGAACAGGCAGAGCAGGTATATCAGGTCATGTTAGTGAACTGCAATTCCTATACCGATGCCATTGCACAATACAATGAAGAGCGGAAAGATGTGACCGTCAATTTCCTGACGACACAGGATTATACACAAGTTGGGGTTTCCAGTATTTATGACCCCGTTGGAAAACAGTTTTCGTTTATTGTTTTGCTGTTGCCGTAAGGAATCCGCAAAAATTTCACGCAGAAAGGAATTTCACCATGCATCTACCATTTTCCACAGATTCCCTGCAAACGCCCTGCTATGTCACCGATGTTGCAGCCCTGAAGCGAAACGGGGAGATTTTAAAGTCTGTGCAGCAGGAAACTGGCTGCAAAATTCTCTTGGCACAAAAAGCTTTCTCCATGTTTGCAACTTATCCGATTTTAAAACCCTACCTCGCTGGAACAACCGCCAGCGGACTCTATGAAGCCAAATTGGGACGGGAAGAAATGGGCGGGGAAGTGCATATTTTCTCCCCTGCCTATCCGGAACAGGATTTTCCGGAAATCTGTGCCATCAGCGACCATATTGTATTCAATTCGTTTCATCAGTGGCAGCTGCACAAGGCATTCGTGCAGTCCTGTGGCAGACCGATTTCCTGCGGCATTCGCATCAATCCGGAGTATGCAGAAGTGGAAACCGATTTGTATAATCCTTGCATTCCGGGTTCTCGAATGGGAACGACCATTTCCCAGTTTTCCGAGGAATTATTTGACGGCTTGGATGGCATTCATTTCCACACGATGTGTGAACAGGATGCACCGGTCTTGGAACGGACATTGGAACACGTCATGGAAAAGTTTGACCCGTATTTGAAACGCTGCAAATGGGTGAACTTTGGCGGCGGACATCACATCACCCGTCCTGGCTATGACCTGCCCTGCCTGATTCGCTGCATTCGGAAGATTCAGGAACGCTATGGTGTGCAGGTTTATTTGGAGCCGGGCGAAGCAGTGGCATTGAATGCCGGCTATCTGGTCGCAACGGTGTTAGACTTTGTCCAAAATGGTATGGAAATTGCCCTCTTGGATGCTTCTGCTGCCTGTCATATGCCGGATGTGCTGGAAATGCCATATCGTCCGGAAATCATCGGAGCAGGAAAGCCGCAGGAGAAGAAATATACCTATCGTCTTGCCGGAAATACCTGTCTGGCTGGGGATGTCATCGGCGATTACAGTTTTGATGAACCGCTGCAAGCAGGTGACAAGCTGATTTTCTGTGATATGGCGATTTATTCCATGGTCAAGAATAATACATTCAACGGCATGCCGCTGCCGGATTTGGTGCTGCGGCAGGAGGACGGCTCGTTTACACTCGTGAAGCGGTTCTCGTATTCTGATTTCAAAGGCAGGCTTTCTTAAATGACATTACAGCATTGCACCCTATGTCCCAGAGCCTGCGGAGCAGACCGCACCCGAACTGCCGGATGGTGTGGTGGCGGTGCAGAGATGCGAGCCGCACGGGCAGCCCTGCACTTCTGGGAAGAACCCTGCATCAGCGGAAAAGGTGGTGCAGGAGCAGTCTTTTTCTCCGGCTGTGCCTTGCGTTGCTGTTTCTGCCAGAATCGGCAGATTAGTCAGGAGTGGTTCGGCAAGGCGATTTCGGTTTCTCAGCTATCTGAAATTCTTCTCCGCTTGCAGGAGCAGGGAGCGGAAACACTGGATTTGGTGACGGGTTCGCATTACGCTCCATGGATTGCAGAGAGTTTGCAGCAGGTAAAACCGCAGCTGCACATTCCAGTGGTCTGGAACAGCAGCGGCTATGATTCGCCGGAAATTTTATCTTTACTCAATGGGCTGGTGGATGTCTATTTGCCGGACTGGAAGTATGTGGACAACGCAACTGCCGAGCAGTACAGCGGCATTTCGGACTATTGCACCGTAACCGAGCAGGCAATTTCGGAGATGGTACGGCAGGTGGGAACGCCCGTTTTGAACCATGGCATTTTGCAGCACGGCGTTTTGATACGGCATTTGATTCTTCCCGGACAGCGGCACGCCTCTATGGCATTGCTGCGAAAGATTGCTGCAACTTTTCCGAATGGGCAAGTCTGGGTAAGCCTGATGGGGCAGTATACGCCGCCGGAAACACCGCTTCCTGACCGTCATTTGAACCGCCGGCTCACCACAATGGAATATCAAAGCGTTTTAAAAGTCGCACAGGAATTGGAGTTAGAGGGCTTCTCGCAGGATTTGACTTCTGCCCGAAAAACTTACATTCCGTCTTTTTCTCTGGAGGGGCTGGACGAAACAACGGAGAAAACTTGAAAAAATGGGATTTCTGTCGTATTTTTGGTGGGTTGCTGTCGGAAAGTGTTAAATTTCTGGGAATCCCCTTGACAAACGCTCCAAAGTGAGTATAATAAAGATTGTATATGGTGTTACAAATCGTAATACAAAATTTCCTTTTTGGTTGAAAATATTTGCCAATTGGCAGAATGGAGTAGAAAATTATGATCAAAACGATTGGTGTATTGACAAGCGGCGGGGACGCACCGGGTATGAATGCGGCTGTTCGTGCAGTTGTACGGGCTGCTTTGAAGAAGGGCATTAAGGTGTATGGTATCCGTAGAGGGTATTGCGGTCTGATTGATGGTGACATCTTTGAAATGAACGAAATGAGCGTATCCAATATTATTCATAAGGGCGGTACGATTCTCTACACAGCAAGAAGTGCGGAATTCCGGACAGAAGAAGGCGTTGAAATCGCAAAGAAGACTTGCCAAAAGCTGGGCCTGGAAGGTCTGGTTGTCATCGGCGGTGACGGTTCGTTCCGTGGTGCAGCAGATTTGTCCGCAAAGGGCATTGCTTGCGTTGGTCTGCCGGGTACAATCGATAACGACATTGCTTGTACCGAATATACCATCGGTTATGATACCGCAATGAATACTTGCGTGGAAATGATCGACAAGCTGCAGGATACCTGCCAGTCGCACGACCGTTGCAGCGTTGTAGAAGTTATGGGTAGAGGTGCTGGCTTTATCGCAGTCAATACCGGTCTGGCAAGCGGTGCAGTGGAAATCATCACCAAGGAAGTACCGTATGACCTCGATGAACTGGCAAGAAAGATGCTGGAATGCAAGAAGAACGGCAAGCAGAACTTCATCGTTGTTGTTGCAGAAAACATCGGCAACGCAGAAGGCATTGCAAGAGCCATTCAGGAAAAGACTGGCATCGAATCCAGAGCAACCGTTCTGGGTCACGTACAGCGTGGCGGTTCTCCGACGGTTCGTGACCGTGTCGTTGCAAGCGAAATGGGCTATTATGCTGTTGAACTGCTGGAAAAGGGTGCAAGCAACCGTGTTGTTGGTATGCAGAACAACAAGATTGTAGACTTCGACATTCAGGAAGCACTTTCCATGAAGAAGCCGTATGAAGAACACCTGCACCAGATTGCACAGGATATTGCATTCTTCTAAAAAGAAGGATGGTTGGATAGGGGGCACATCCGAAATCAATCGGGTGTGCTCTTTTTCGTATCAAACAAGAACACAAAAAGGGAGGATTCCATCATGGAACAAGTAAAAATTGGATTTTTGGGTGCTGGCAATATGGGCAGTGCCATTATGCGGGGCATTGCTGGCAGCAAGCTTTCTGAACAGGTCGCTTTGTATGCGTATGACCATATGCCGGAAAAGACTGCTGCTCTGGCAGAAATCGGCGTCACTGCCTGTACCTCAGAAGCAGAAATCGTAAAGCAGTGCAAGTATGTATTCCTCGCCATCAAGCCGCAGCAGTTTGAAGCAACCCTGCCGAAGCTGGCAGACGGCATTACTGAAGATACCGTCATTGTTTCGATTGCAGCAGGGATGACACCGGACTACATCCGCAGCCAGACCAAGCCAAATGCAAAGGTCATTCAGGTCATGCCGAATACCCCGCTGCTGCTGGGCAAGGGGGCAACAGCACTTTCTCGAATTGATGCTGTCACCGATGAAGAATTTGCATTTGTAGAGCAGCTGTTTGCTCTGTGCGGTGTGACTGCTGTTCTGCCGCTGAATAAGATGGCGGAAGTCATTGCCATCAACGGCAGCAGTCCGGCATTTATCTATCTGTTTGCCAAGGGCTTTCTGGACTATGCCAAGGAAGTTGGCATTTCCGAAGAGGCAGCCAAGCAGCTGTTTGCACAGAGCCTGATTGGTTCGGCAGCCATGCTGACCGATTCCGGCTATGATGTGGATACGCTCATCCAGCAGGTCAGCTCGCCGGGCGGCACAACACTGGCAGGGCTGGACGCTCTGTATGAAGGCAAGTTAGAGGATACGGTAAAGGATGCCTGCCGCCGCTGCACCAAGCGTGCCTACGAGCTTTCCAAGTAAAAAGAAACAGAGAAACCGTTCTGATTTTCGGGTTGTCCGCATAGGCTTGTAACAACATACAGGACAAACCGGAAAGGAGCGGATGAAAAAATGCATACATTATCCAGAAGCCGATTCGAACAGGGCAGCTTATGTTGTTTGCTTTTATTGGGCTGTATCGTGGGGGTTTGGCTGTCTTTGCGGCAGATGCTGCCGGAAGTGCTGCAAACGGCACTGCTCCGGCAGCAATTGTTTCCGTGGCTGCTGCTGGAAATGGCAGGGTTTCTGCTGTGCAGCGGATTGGCGGGATTTTCTGCCGTGGGGCAGCCGGTCGCCTGTGCAGTTCTGTTTTTGCACGGTATGTGGTTCGGCTGGAGCATTTTGCAGCAGATGACCACCCATGCGGTTCGGGTGCTGCTCTGGCTGATGCCATACGGGATTGGAGCATCGTTTTTGCTGCTGCTGGCAGCAAGGGAAACGCTATGGCTCTCGAACCTGTTCTTCTGCTATGCGTTTCATCGGCAGTGGGAAGAAAATATGCCGCATTGCCGGCGGCTGTATCTGGTGCGGTATGCAGTGATACTGGGATTATTTAGCGGATTGTCATTGCTCTGTCTGGGGCTGCAAAAATTGCAGGCTCTATGGATATAAACAAGGGGACACTCGAATATTGGACAACGTGAATAGAAAAGGAAGTTTAGAGATGGGTCTTTTCGGAAAAGGATTTACACACGCTGGAAGCGGCATTTCCAAGACAGCACCAAAGAAAAAGGGATTTTTCCGGTACTGGGAACTGTTTCGGGAAAAGTTTTGGAAGCTGATTGAATTAAATATTTTTTACACTTTGTTTTTTATCCCGCTGATTGCAGCAGCAGTGGGATTGATTTTGATGCTCAGCGGTTTGCTGTCGGTCAATGTGGGTTTGATATTGGCCATTGGCGGAACGCTGCTGTTTATGATTTTATTTGGCCCGGCCACCGCAGGTATGATGAAAATCATGCGGAACTTTTTCGTAGAAAAACCAACCTTTTTGGTGCATGATTTTCTGAAGACTTTCCGTTCCGAATTTGGGCATAGTGCGATTTTTGGCTTTTTGGATTGCCTGTTGGTGTGCTGCGTGGCAGCCTCGTTCTATGTCTATCCGAAACTGGCAGAACAAACCGGAAGCAAGATTTATTATGTCATGCTGATTGTCACGCTCAGCATTTCGCTGGTTGCCATCCTGATGAACTTTTATCTGTTCCTGATGATTGTTTCTACGAATCTATCCATGAAGAATATCTTCCGGAACTCGTTCTATCTGGGCATCGTCTGCATGAAGCAGAATCTCTTCTCGCTGGGCATTCTGGCAGTTGTTGTGGGCGGCATCCTCCTGCTGGCACTGAAAACGAATATGATGGTGCTGATGATCATTCTGACGCTGCTGCCGTTTATTCCAGGCACATGGCTGGCGTTGATGGTGACGGTCAACAGTTATCCATCCATTCAAAAGTATATCATCAACCCGTATTATGAAAAACGGGGCGAGGTAAATCCGGAAATAGAATTGACGAGACCAGCATCGGCAGATGAGGCAGTCTTTTCTGATATGGGCGGCATGGAAAAACCAGTTGACCTGAAAGTACAGCCCGTTAAAACTTCTAAAAATCCGGCAAAGGAACATAAGGGTAAGATTATTTCTTGATTTTTTGATTGTTTACAAAAAAGTTACTTTACAAATTGCCTGCGTTGTGGTATAATAATACAGTCATGTACTTGGATTAGGGATTTTGCCACGCTGTGGAATGCCTTTACCTGCCCTATTCTATGTTCATGAGAAATTTTTAATGAGGTGAAGAAACATGCTGCGGAAAGAAGAAAAAGATCAGATTATCGAAGCAAATCGTACCCACGAACACGACACCGGTTCTCCGGAAGTTCAGATTGCCATTCTCACAAAGAGAATCAACGACCTGACTGATCATCTGAAGACCCACAAGAAGGATCATCACTCCAGACGTGGTCTGCTGAAGATGGTTGGTCACAGAAGAAACCTGCTGAACTACCTGAAGAAGAAGGATGTAGAACGGTATCGTGCTTGCATCGAAAAGCTTGGTATTCGTAAGTAAGAAACACAGCGGAAAGGCGGCCGGTGAAATTTTGCCAGTCGCTTTTCCGTGTTTGTTTTTTCAGGAGCAAATACACTTGTGACACGTTCTATTGTGCAGCGGTTTGTTTAGCAATGAATCGTGTATCTGCGGCGAAATGCATGGCAGGTGCAGGATTATTTGCTAAACCTGCTGCCAAAAACGGATTTTTAAAGTAGAAAGGAAAAAGGCAGATGTTTGAAAAGTATAGAAAGTTTGAAACCACCTTTGCAGGTCGTCCGCTCGTTGTAGAAACCGGAAAAACCTGCGAATTGTCCAATGGTTCTTGTTGGGTTCGCTACGGAGAAACCGTTGTCATGGCAAATGTAACTGCCAGTGCAAAGCCGAGAGAAGGCGTGGATTTCTTCCCGCTGTCTGTGGACTATGAAGAACGGATGTATGCCGTTGGCAGAATTCCGGGCTCGTTCACCAAGAGAGAGGGAAAGCCGTCTGAAAAGGCAATCCTGACTTCCCGTATGGTAGACCGTCCGATTCGTCCGCTGTTCCCGAAGGATATGCGGAACGATGTTTCCGTTGTCATGACCGTTCTGGCGGTTGATCCGGATTGCTCGCCGGAAATCACTGGTATGCTGGCAACTTCCATTGCCATTTCCATTTCGGATATTCCGTGGAATGGTCCGATTGCTGGCATCAGCGTTGGTCTGGTAGACGGCGAAATCGTCCTGAACCCGACCCTCGAACAGCGTGCACACAATGACTTGCGGCTGACCGTTGCCGGCACAATGGAAAAAATCGTTATGATTGAAGCCGGTGCGAATGAAATTCCGGAACAGCAGATGTTGGATGCGATTTTGGCTGGTCACGCAGAAATCAAGAAGATGGTTGCGTTTATCAACGACATCAAGAGCGAAATCGGCAAGCCGAAGTTCGAATTCCAGTCGATGGAACTCGACCACGATTTGTTTGCTGCCATCGAAGCAATGGTTGGCGAACAGGTAAAGGTTGCTCTGGATACCAACGACAAGAACGAACGGGATGCAAGAATGCAGCCGATTATTGATGCAGTTCACGAAAAGTATGACCCAGAATATCCGGAACAGGGTGCAATGCTGGATGAATGCCTGTACAAGCTGCAGAAGAAGATTGTCCGGAACTGGCTCTATGAAGGCAAGCGTGTTGACGGCAGAGGAATTGATGAAATCCGTCCGCTGGCTGCGGAAGTGGGTCTGCTGCCGAGAGTCCACGGAAGCGGTCTGTTCACCAGAGGACAGACACAGGTTCTGACCATTGCAACACTGGGTCCGTTGAGCGACAGCCAGAAGATTGACGGTCTGGATGAAGAAACCACCAAGCGGTATATGCACCAGTATAATTTCCCGTCTTATTCTGTCGGCGAAACCAAGCCGAGCAGAGGTCCGGGACGGAGAGAAATCGGTCACGGTGCTCTGGCAGAAAAGGCACTCGTTCCGGTGCTGCCGTCTGTTGAAGAATTCCCGTATGCAATGCGGTTGGTTTCGGAAGTGCTCTCCTCGAACGGTTCGACCTCGCAGGGCTCGATCTGCGGTTCGACACTGGCTCTGATGGATGCAGGCGTTCCGCTGAAAGCACCGGTTGCCGGTATTTCCTGCGGTCTGATTACCAAGCCGGACAGCGATGAATTCATGACGATGGTCGACATTCAGGGTCTGGAAGACTTCTTCGGCGATATGGACTTTAAGGTTGGCGGTACAAAGAACGGGATCACTGCCATTCAGGTGGATATCAAGGTAGACGGTCTGACGCCGGCAATCATTGCAGAAGCATTTGAAAAGACCAGAAAGGCAAGACTGTACATTCTGGACGAAATCATGCTGAAGGCAATCCCAGAACCGAGAACGGCTGTCAATGAATACGCTCCGAAGATGTTCCAGATTTCCATTCCGGTGGATAAGATTCGGGAAGTCATCGGTCAGGGCGGTAAGGTGATTCAGAAGATTACCGCAGAATGCGAAGTTAAGATTGACATCAATGAAGACGGCTCTGTATTTGTCAGCGGCATGAAGCTGGAAAACTGCCAGAAGGCATTGCAGATTATCAATACCATTGCACACGACCCGGAAGTCGGAGCAATCTATAAGGGCAAGGTCGTTTCTATCAAGCCATTTGGTGCATTTGTTGAAATTGCACCGGGCAAGGATGGTCTGGTACACATTTCCAAGCTGGACAACAGCCGGGTAGAAAATGTGGAAGACGTGGTTTCCATGGGCGATGAAATCGTGGTAAAGGTCATGGAAGTCAAGGACGGCAAGATTAGCCTTTCCCGCAAGGATGCACTGGCAGAATTGCAGGCAAAGAAGTAAGCAGATGTTCTCTTTTTGAAAACATACACGGCGGTTGAAACGAATGCGTTCAACCGCCGTTTTTGTAAAGATTGGTTGGTTCAGAATGGTTTACAAACCGCATTCTTTGTGGTATAATAAAAGCGGAAACCGGTTTGAAACCAATTGCGGAAATGCCGCAGAAAGGGTAGCATATGAAAAAACAACTTCTGCATACTTATCGCTTTGTATTTCTCTGTATGCTGATTGCCGTGGTCGGATTATGCCTGGTTGCTGGGTACAGCGTACGGGTGTTAGACCAGAATCAGGTGATTCAGCAAGTAGATACCAATATGGAGGCTGCAAAAGTGCGGTTAGACCGAGATGCAGAAGCCTCCGCCACCATGATAGAGGACTTGCGGAATGAATACGCCTCAAAGACAAGAGTCGTGGCGATGCTGTTAGAAGAGCAGAAAGACTGGTCATCTGAGAATGAAACCATTTTGGAAGAGCTGCGAGTCGTGATTGATGCCGACCAAATCAGCGTATCCAATGAAACGGGCATTCTGATTGCCAGCACGGATTTTTCCAGCACCGGAAAACGGGTATACCGTGCCTTTTTATCGCATACCACAGACCCTGTTTTCACAGATGTGGTCTTTACCATGCAGAATGACAAGCCCATGATTCTTGCAGCCTCGGCATTGGGGTCTGGAAAGGGCTTGATTCAGGTGCAGTATCCGGCAGAATCTATGCTCACACAGTCACAGGAAAACGGTGTTTCTGCGATTGTGGCAGATATGCCATTTTCCGATATGGGTATTTCGGCAATTATTGATACCGATACCGGAAAATATGTCAGCCATACGCAGGCGGAACGCTGCGGAACAGACAGCGATTATGATGAAAGTTTATTTTCCGGAAAAAAGGGAAAAGTGGATTTGGTGCGGCAGCATCAACGCTATATGATTCGCTATCAGACACATGAAAATTATATTCTGTTGGTGGATATTTCTTATCGGGAGATGGACAATGCCCGTGGCATGGTCATCAAGTGGGTGTTTGCATCTGGGTTGATTCTGTTGCTGGTGGCAACACTCTCCATGCGGATGGGGTATTTTTATCTGAAAAAGAAATCACCGGAACTGTTTCCGAAAGAGCTGTCAAACTGGGCGGAGCAACAAAAACAGAAGAAATAAAAATCATGGCAGCCGAAATGCAGATGTGTGCAAGTTTGGCTGCCATGTTTTAGAAATTAAGCGGGCAAGAAAACATCAATTTCAATCAGAGGAAGTAGCTTGGTCACTGGTGACGGCAGTTGTTTTCGGCAAGACCTGCTGCCCATTTACAAATACCATGCCATTATTTGCATTCGTGTAAGGGAAATTACTTTCGTCACTCTGTGTAATCCGAACCATACTATTTGCACCAGAATAAATGCCTTTTGTAGTACTATTGGTACAGCTGTAAATTTTTGCATCACCTTGTCCGGTTACATAAACAGCATACTGTGCATTGCCTTTAAATTCCGTACCAGAACAGCAAATGTTCGACATATCAGAGACACCAACTGCATTTTTAGAGTTGGCATTCACCACACAATCAGAAATCCGAACTGTTCCATTATACTGTGCAATGATTGCGGTTGTGGATGTGTTTGCAGTATCGCTGTCGGTGTTGTCAATGGTGACTTTGGACAGATGCAAAAATCCATTTTCACAGACGAGGTTGCCCTGTAGAATTGTGGTAGCAGCAGTGTCGCCGTAAATCCGAACATCTTGACCGAGCAGCGTCCATGTTTTGTCTGGAATGGGATAAGTTCCAGCTGCCAGATAAATCACGGCTTTTCCTGCATACTGCGTAAACTGTAAGGCTCTGCTTAAGGTTTGCAGGGCTTTTGCCTGTGAAGTGCCATCCCGTGCATCTGAGCCAGTGTCAGCGTTTACATAAATCGTCTTTGTTTCAATGCTGCCTTCTGCAATATTCTTTGCAGTCCGTAATTTTTCTGGAATGCCATCTATAGTCAACACGGAACAGCCATCGTTACCATAAGCACCGATTCCAGAGCCACTGTAATCAATTCTTGCTCCCTGATTTGCCTGAATCCCGCCGATATGGCGATATTGACTTTCGGCGTTGGAGATGACGGAAAATCCGCCATACTGCACCCATTCCCGCTGAATGTCGCATAGCCGCACTTGTGCAAAACTATTTCGAGATTCCACCCAATAGAACGAACAGTTTTCAAAATTGGCGATGGTGTTATACATCGTGAACACACTGCTATTCCCTGTGAGGTCGATGGCTTTCCATTCCAAGTTGCAGTTGTAAGCGAAAATCGCATTCTGAATTTTTGGCAGGTCGCTTGCTGTGCCGTAGGCTTCAAAGCGGAGCGTTTGGTGATACAGCTGAATGCCCATGCCGTATTCATTGCTCTTGTCCGTGGCGGTGTAGGTTTGCCCTTTCTTCAGGCAGATAATCGCCTGCTGGTAGGCGTTCGCCAGTACAAGGGCACGGTCGATGGTCTGCACAGCAGTGGTGGTCGCCTTTCCGTTGTTGGTGTCTGAGCCGGTTTCTGCGTCCACATACAGCCGTACCCGTTCGCCAATGGTCAACCCCTGCATGGATTGCAGCAGGGCTTCTGCACGGCTGACGCTGCTTTCTGCACGGTCAGCATCGGCTTTTGCGGTTTCGCTCTTCTTGGTGACATCCTGCTGAATGTCCCGCATGGTGTTCAAGTACTCGTCGTATTTGGTGATGAGTTCTTCCGGCGTGGGAAGAGCCGCGGTATCGCCCTGAATGGACGGCTTCACAATCGAGGGGATGAGCTGGGATTTTGCAATGACAGACCCCGTGGAATTCTTGGCAATCCACTGAATCGGAACAATGCCAGCGTATCCGGTCACAGATGCCGGAAGAACGATGGTATTCTCCGTGATGGGCAGGTCATAGATGAGGGATTCCGGCAGCTGTACCCGTAGAAAATACTGTTCTGCACCGGAAACCGCAGGGTAGGTGAAGTGGACAGAGCGAGTGTTTGCCTCGCCTTGGATGGCGAGGATGCGGCAGTCTGTCACAGCGTAATAGGTTGCTTCTTCAATGGTAATCTGCATGAATCGTCAACACTCCTTTACATGGTTTTTGTGTGCGAAAGAAACCCCTTTCACTATACAGCGATTTTCGGGAAAAACTTGTACGCAAACGTACAAGTTTTTTTGGAATTTACAAAACGTCCATGTTATTTGGAATTTCTCACAAATTGGAGTGCTGATTTTTGTGCAGAAATACGGCTGTTTATTCGGATTTTGTGGGCGGATTTTTCAGCTGCTGAATCTGTTCACGGAGCTGCTGCACCTGTCCAGTCAGGGTTTCCACCTGATTGCAGAGGGTTTCCAACTGCTGCTGTAGGGCGGAATTTGTTTTAGAATCCTGGATATCAGAGGCAATCAACTGATAGATTTTTGTATTGAATGCAGCAGCTGTGTCGATGTCATAGGCATCCATGAAAGCATGAATGGCGGGCTGGAACTGCTCAAAAGAATCGTTTTGTTGCGTATCAGAGGCAGGCAACGCATTGACTTTTGCTGCGAGTTCCTTTAAGTCATACGCTTTCACCAATGATTCTACTGCCGAATAAACTGATACTGTTGAATCTTCATCAATGCTATTATTTTGCTGAGTATTAATTCCGGCAAAATCAGCAATGATTTCCTTAAACTTGGAGACATTTTCTAAAAAAAAGTCATAATCAACATATATTTTAGAATTTGCACTTACATACGGATTAATATAACAACCATTTTCTTCTTTTATTTTCTCTAGATGCTTAAGAATATCAGGTAATTTAATTCCCTGATTATAGCATGTAAGAATGCTATTCATTGCTTTAGCAACATAATAAAGTCCTTCTTTTTCAGTCATAATAAACCCCTCCTATCGGTCAAACAAAAAGAAAGAGGACAGCGGAAACCGCCATCCTCCCATCTCATTTCGATTTATGGATGCGAAATCGCATCAGCCTAAAATTTGTTCTGCCAGTTCTTCCGGCTGGGAAACAATTGTTTTTGCCCCATGTTCCAGCAGGAATTCTCTCGACCGGAAGCCCCAGTCTACAAAAATACCGTCCATCTTGGCATTCTTGGCGGTTTCGACATCCACATCCGAATCGCCGATATAAACCGCCTGCGAGCGGTCGGTCTGCAACTGCTGCAACACCTCGTTGACAGCGTCCGGAGCCGGCTTTTTCAGGATGTTTTTCCGTTCGCCCACGGCAAAATCAAACATCCCGTCAAAATACTGCTTGCAAAGCTCCTGCACAGCATAGTCCGCCTTATTGGAAACGACAGCCGTCTTGCAGCCAGCGTTCCGCAGCTGCTGCAACAGTTCCGGAATCCCTGCATAGGGCTGCGTGGTGTCCGCACAGTGTACCCGATAGTGTTCTGTGAAATCCTGATGCACCTTGTCAATCTGTGCAACCGGTGTTCCAGCTGGAACGCCTCGTTCAATCAGTTTCCGGATGCCGTTTCCGACAAAGAACCGGACTTCTTCCAGTGTATGTTGCGGATAGCCCGACAGCTGCAACGCTGCATTCAGACTGTTGGTCAAGTCCTGTAAGGTATTCAAAATCGTGCCATCCATATCAAAAATCGCAAGTTGATAACGCATATCATCACCCTTTTTTCATTGGTGCTTTTATTATAATGCGAATTGTATTTCCTTTTCAATTGTTTTTTGTGAACACAGAAAAATTGATGGATTTGCAGCCCAGAATATCCAGCCAAAAACGCAAACAAGGACTTCCGAAAGGAAGCCCTTGTTTGCATATGATTGAAAAAAATAAATAGGATGGTTCAAAGGAACAGTGGCGAAGAACCACTGTTCCCTATATGGGGATTACAAAATGAAGATTCCTACACTTGGGGAAGCGCGAAATTCTGTAGTTTATTATAGCAGAGAAAAGCAGGACTGTATAGCAGATTTGTTCTATAATTATCAGAATTGTACGGAAAAAAGAAAAAATTTTTGGAACGATTTGCGAGAATCCCTTGTAAAAAGTTACAAAAGCAGCGTTGTATCTCGGCGGTTTTTATGGTATAATGGAAAAAATTGCGGAAAAGAGGGAGCATTTTTACCATGAAATTTTTTTCAAAAAAGCGTTGGATGGCAGGACTGCTGAGCGTTGTTCTGTGCAGTTCGGTACTGCCTGCGAACGCTTGGGCGGCAAACGTGGAAGAAACTCCCGGTTTACAGCTGCAAACGATTCTCATTGACAATGACGGGAAAAACTGGACAACGGAAAGCTGGGGCGGTGCAACCATGACCCCAAACACCAACTGGACAACACTCAATATGCAAGATTACTACGAACACGGTATGTTGCACTTTGCGGTGAAAAACAACGGTACGGGAACGACGACGTTCCGGATTGGCTTGGTTTTCCATTACCACAACCAGACCATCAAAATTGAGTGGTCAAATTTAGAGCAATATGGGAAACTGAATGCAGAAAGCAACTGGACAACCTACAGCTTACCGATTAAAACACTCATAGATGCCAATCCAGAATCCGATTTCCGGCTGGATAACTTCTGGTATGTGTATGTGGGCGGTGTGTCGAGTGATACCACGCTTTCGTTCCAGAATGTCAAGATCACCTCCACGGATGACGAGCGGCAATATCCCATGATTAAGGTGAATCAGGTCGGCTATTTCTCCAACGGAGCAAAGACTGCACGGGTCAGCTACTTTGAAAAGTTCGGCTCACTGGATGGAAAAACCTATGAAATTGTAGATGCGGAGCAGGGGGATGTTGTTGCCACGGGAACGCTGCCCACGGCACAGAAAGAAGAAACGCTTTCCGGCGAAATGGTACATACGATTTCCTTTGATGCGGTGACAGAACCCGGCTCGTATGATATCCGCATTCCGGATGCTGGATTGGATGCGTCTGCTCGTTCGCCGCAGGATGTTGCGGATGGACTGGATACCGACACGATTTTATCGCCGACATTTTCCATTGAAAATCATGTCTATGATGCACTGTTCAGTGACATGACGAAATATTTCTACTATCAGCGGCAGGGCATCGACCTGGAAGAAACCTATGCTGGTGTATTTGCCCGTGAGAACCTGCATCCCAATGATGTAACCGTCAAGAAGTGGTCAGACCGAGATAACCCAAACGCTGAAACCTATGACGTTTCCGGCGGCTGGTATGATGCAGGGGACTACGGGAAATATGTTTCTCCGGCAGCCGGAACGGTGGAAGATTTGCTGCTGGCATACGAACTATTTCCGGACACCTTCAACAACATGGATTTGAACATCCCAGAAACCGACCCGAACAATGCCCGTTATGTGGATGCTCCGGGGATGCTGAGCGAATTGAAGTGGGAACTGGATATGCTGCTGAAGCTGGAACACAGCGACAAGGACGGCTCGTTCTATGTGGCAGCGAACTATAAAGACGACGTGATTTATCTGGAAGATACGCTGCATTCGACCGATACGTATCAGTCAGACGATTCTGCAAAGGACTTGCGTTCGCACCTTGCAACCGCCGATGCAGCGGCAATCTTTGCACATGCTTACCTGGTCTATCGGGAGATTCCAGCATATGCCGACTTTGCAGATACCTGTCTGGAAACCGCACTGCGTGCATGGAACTGGGTGACAGACCCATCCAACCCAAAGCATATGTCAATTGGAGCAGCGAACCGGACTTATACCTTTACGCAGGAAGAATTTGACCGAGATTTATTCTGGGCAGCTGGTTCGCTCTATCGGGCAGTGAAAACCGCTGGCGGCGATGTCAGCCCGTATGAAAATTACCTGCTGGCGAACTGCAACACCGATGCCGTGCAAAACTGTTTCAAGAACATCTCGCTGAGCTATAACCATGCCGGAGAATCGTTCTTAGGCTTTTTCCACTATCTGTATCAGAACGAGCAGCCAAATGCAGCCATGACGGAGGCGTTTTCCAACTTCACCCCGTGGCGAACAAATATGTTGCAGCATAACAACTGGGGCATGGTGTTCCCGAACTGGGGCTATTGGTGGGGCTCGAACCGCAATGTTGCACAGAATGCCATGACCTTGCTGCTGGGCAGCGTCATCCTTGAGGGGCAAGACAACATTCCAACGTCTGTTTCTGAGGCAGCAGACCACGCTTTTGATTATCTGTTGGGGGATAATCCGATTTCGTTCAGCTATGTTTCTGGATACGGGGAACGCAGCGTGGAAAATATCTATAGCAAGATTTACTCGGTTGATGCAGCCTTGACTCCGTATCAAGTGCCGAAAGGCTATGTGACAGAGGGCACGAACTACCACAACAACCGCCATCTTTCCAAGTTTGACGGGAAGTGCTACATGGACAGCGACACGGAATATACCACCAATGAAAATACGATTTATGGGAATGCATCGGCACTGTTCCTGACCGCTGCAGTGATTGCAGGGCATACCGAACCCGAACCGAACACTGTGCAGGGCGATGTGAATGCAGACGGCACATTTGACCTCGCAGATGTCGTGATGTTGCAGAAGTGGCTAATCCGTGCCGGAACGCTGACCGACTGGACAGCAGGCGACTGGAACGCCGATGAAACCATCACCGTGGTTGACCTCTGCCTGATGAAACGGGCGTTGCAGCAAGCCTGAAATCCTGCAACCGGAATAGATACCCAAACAAAAAAGATGTGCGAACGTTCCGCACATCTTTTTTCTTTTTAATCAAATTCACACAGATACCCAATCCGTTCCGGCTTGTAATATTTCAAGATGTCATTGCTGGTGTCGTTCAAGCTCCAGTAATCGTCTACATACCACAGCAAAATATAAGGCTCTAGGGAGTGTTCCGGAGAAGAGTTGTCCCAGCCGGAAGGCTCATTTGGATACCAGCGGGATGTATTGTCGATGTAGTTCAAGTTGCTGCCGTTCAGCCAGCTTGCGGTGATGGTAGAACCATCATTGGAAATATAGGTCGAGCCGCCCAGCCATACATACCGCAGCCCCGTTCCGGACAAAACAGAAATTGCCTGATTCCAGTCGTCATCGCTGGTGATGTAAGCGAGATGACCGCCGGCAGCCTCGCATTTTTGTTTGGCATCTGCCCAAGTGCAGGCATCTACAAACGCCTGATACGTTTTTCCGGCAGGCTGTGGGTCTGGTTCTGGAGTCGGAACGGCATAGACAGAAGGCGAGTCGGTCTGTGGCACGGTGACTTGTTCAATGACCGTCACCACAGAAATTTTGGTTTCGATTTCCGGAGCAGCTGTTTCCGCTGCCGGAGGTTCTGTTTCCGCAGCCATTTCCGTGGTTTCTGTCTGGGCAACGGCTGCAAGTTCAGAAGTATGGTTGGTCGTATCATTCTGATTCAATTGATGAATGAGAAAGAATCCCAATACAATCATTGCTGCCAAAACAAGAAGAATGGCAACCAGCAGACCAATCAGTACGCCTGTTTTTTTCGGCTTTTCCGCATAGACTGTGGTGGTTTGTGCTGGCGGCTGCTGGGTTGGCAGCACAAAGGGTTGCTGGGGTGGTTGTGCCTGTTCTGGAGCAATCAAATCAAGCTGACAGCCGCAGTTATCACAAAAAATATCTGTGACTGGAAATTGTCGTCCGCAGTTAGGGCACTGCTTATAGGGATTCATGGACGTTCCTCCTTTGGTACATGAGTTGGAAATTCATGTTTTTTCTATGAAATGCTGTTTTTATTATACCAAAAAATTATAGATTCGTCAAGGCGAATCCTGTAAAAAATCCCATATCTAGAAAAAACCGACAGAAAGAACCTTGCTTTCTGTCGGTTTTGAGAAACTGTCGAATGGATTTCTGTTTATGCGGTCTGTGCGAACTGGGAGCGGTACAAATCCGCATAGAAGCCATTCTGTGCAAGCAGTTCGTCATGTGAGCCTTGCTCGATGATGTCGCCATCTTTCATGACCAGAATCAAATCTGCATTTCGGATGGTCGAAAGCCGATGGGCAATGATGAAGCTGGTTCTGCCCTCCATGAGGTGATCCATTGCCTTTTGAATCTGGATTTCGGTTCGGGTATCGACGGAGGAGGTCGCCTCGTCCAGAATCATGACCCGATTGTCTGCCAGAATTGCACGGGCAATGGTGAGCAGCTGTTTCTGTCCCTGGGAAACATTGCTGGCATCTTCGTTCAATTCCATCTGGTAGCCGTCCGGCAGCTGGCGGATAAAGCTGTCCGCATGGGCTGCCTTTGCAGCAGCAATGACTTCTTCATCCGTTGCATCCAGTCTGCCATAGCGGATATTTTCCATAATCGTGCCCTGAAACAGCCAAGTGTCCTGCAATACCATGCCGAACGCTTTCCGCAGGTCGTGCCGTTCAAAGTCTTTGACGTTGTGCCCGTCTAACAGAATCGCTCCGCTGTTGACATCATAGAACCGCATCAGCAGTTTGACCATGGTCGTCTTTCCGGCACCTGTTGGACCCACAATTGCAATCTTTTGTCCAGATTGAACATCTGCACTGAAATCGTGGATAATCTGCTGCTCCGGCTGATAGCCAAAGGAAACATGCTGGAACGAAACAGTTCCGGCAATCTGTTCCGGCAGAGCAATCGGATGTTCGGTCGGCACTTCTTCTTCCTCTTCCAGGAATGCAAAGACCCGTTCGGAGGCAGCCGCCATGGATTGTACCTGATTCAAAACCTGTGCAATCTGCTGCATCGGCTGGGTGAAGTTCTTGACATACTGAATGAATGCCTGAATATCACCGATGGTAATTGTTCCCCGAATGGCGAGCAGTCCGCCAGAGAGGGCAACGGCTGCATAGCCCAGGTTTCCGACAAACATCATGATTGGCTGCATCAAGCCGGAGAGGAACTGCGATTTCCAAGCGGAATGATAAAGCGTATCATTGGTTTCAGAGAATTGCTGAATGGTGTCTTGTTCCTTGTTGTATGCCTGAATGACGGTGTGACCGGCATAGGTTTCTTCTACTTGCCCGTTGATGTGTCCCAAGTATTCTTGCTGCTGCTTAAAGTATTTCTGGGACTTCTTGACCACGAAAGAAATCATGGCAACCGAAATCGGCAGGATGACAACTGCAATCAGCGTCATCAGCGGAGAGATTCGCAGCATCATGACCAGAACGCCGACCATCGTTGCAACTGATGTGATAATCTGGGTAATGCTCTGGTTCAGGCTCTGTCCGAGGGTGTCGACATCGTTGGTAATGCGGGAGAGCACTTCGCCATAGGTACGGCTTTCAAAATATGCCATGGGCATCCGGTTGATTTTTTCGGAGATGTCTTTTCGCATCCGGTAGCAGATTTTCTGCGTGACACCGCTCATAATCCAGCCCTGTACAAAGCTGAACAGCGAGCTGAGCAGGTATAAGCCGAGGACAAACAAGAGAATCTGTCCGATTTTCGTGAAGTTGATGCTGCCTGTGCCTTGAATTTTCGCCAGCAGTCCGTTAGAAAGTTCGGTGGTCGCTTTGCCCAAGATGTCTGGGCCAATGACACTGAACACTGTAGAGGCAACCGCACACAGCATGACAATCAGCACGGCTGCATGATATTGTTTCATGTAGGCGAACAGCTTGCCGATTGAGCCTTTAAAGTTCTTTGGCTTTTCGACTGTCATTCTGCCGCCCATTCGGCCTCTCATTCCACGCCGTTGTTCATTCGCCATCGTTCATCGCTCCTTCCTCTGTATCGGATTCAGAGAGTCCGAGTTCTTCCGCAGAAAGCTGTGATTTTGCAATCTGTTGGTAAACGGTACAGTTGTGTAACAGTTCTTCGTGTGTGCCCTTGCCAACAATGCTGCCGTTTTCCAGTACTAAAATCTGGTCAGCGTGCAGAATTGTGCTGATTCGCTGTGCTACGATAATCATCGTGCTGTTTTGTACCTGTTCCTGTAATGCCTTTCGGAGGGCTGCATCGGTTTTCAGGTCGAGGGCTGAGAAACTGTCGTCAAATACAAAGATTTTCGGATGTTTTGCAATCGCTCTTGCAATTGTCAGACGCTGTTTCTGACCGCCGGACACGTTTGAACCGCCCTGTGCAATCGTGCTTTCATATCGGTCATGTTTTTCTTCGATAAAGTCGGAAGCCTGTGCGATTTCCGCAGCCTGCTGAATTTCAGCATCGGTTGCCGTTGGGTTTCCGAACCGCAAGTTGCTGGCAATCGTTCCGGAGAACAGCACGCCCTTTTGCGGAACAAATCCGATTTGCTGCCGGAGTTCTTCCAGTGGTAAATCTTGAAGTTCCACGCCGTCCAGCGTGATTTTGCCGGAGGTTGCATCATAAAGCCGTGGAATCAGGTTGACCAGCGTGGACTTGCCGCAACCTGTGCTGCCGATAATGGCAGTAGTTTTGCCCGGCTCTGCGGTAAAGCTCAAGTCGGAGAGGGCATCTTCTTCCGCATGCGGATAGCGGAACGAAACGTGGTCGAATGTCAGAACGCCAGCCGGCTGTGCGAGGTGCTGCGGAGCAGTCGGTTCTTGAACAGAAGTTTTGGTCTGCAATACTTCGTCAATTCTGCCAGCTGCAACAGAGGCACGGGGCAGCATCACCGACATCATGGTGAGCATCAGGAACGACATGACAATCATCATTGCATAGGTGATGAATGCGGTCATCGAGCCAACCTGCATCGAACCGCCGTCAATGCGGTGGGCAGCAACCCAGACAATCAGAATCGTCAGGCTGTACATAATCAGCATCATGACAGGCATCATGAACGTCATAACCCGATTGACAAACAGGTTGGTTTTGGTGAGATTCTGGTTGGCAGTGTCGAACCGCTTTTCTTCGGTTTTTTCTCTGCCGAATGCCCGAATCACGGATAGACCTGTTAAAATTTCACGGGAAACCAAATTCACACGGTCAACCAGTGTTTGCATCTTCTTGAATTTCGGCATGGCGATGGACATCAGAACGCCGACAATGCCCAAAATGACCAGCACGGCTAAGGCAATGACCCAGCCCATGCCAGCACCGGTATTGACGACTTTCAGAATGCCGCCAATACCTAAAATCGGTGCATACAGCAGCATCCGCAGGAAGATTGCGGTGACCATCTGTACTTGCTGGATGTCGTTGGTGCTTCGGGTAATCAGGGAAGCGGTGGAGAACCGATCCATTTCCGCATTGGAGAACTGCATAACACGGGAGAAGACCTTTTTCCGCAAATCTCTGCCGACCCCTGCACCGACCCGTGCAGCCACATAGCTGACGCAAATCGTCACTGCCATCATGGCGAATGCGATAGCGATCATCTTTCCGCCGGCTGCCCAGAGGTAATTCGTTTGAATTTTGTCGGTATCCAGTCCGGCTGCCTGGTCGCACTGTACGGCATAGGCAATGCCCATGGACTGCACAAGAGATTCGCCCATGGTATCAAGCATAGTTTCGAGCTGACTCCGCATCTCGGAGCGGGTTTCTTCGGTGAACTGTCCAGCCTCCTGCATCGCTGCAAAGAGCGGACGAACATCCACGCAAGTGACGGTAGTTTGGTTGCCGTCGTCGTCCTCCTCCGTGCGTTCAAACGGGGTGAGGGTCACGCCCATGCTGTTCCCGATGTCGGCAATGGACATGGTTTTCAGCTGTTCGGCTGCCTGCGGATTGCCCTGCTGCTGTTGGGCGAGCAGTTCCCGAAAGCTGTTTTCGGACATCATGGACATCTGGTAATTCAGCAGGATGGGAACGATGAGGTCGCTGTCGAACTGTTCCAAGTCTTTTTTGGAGAAGTCGTTGCGGTCTAGGATGTCGCCATCTCCGCTGTAGGCATTCTGCCATGTTTTCTGTTCGTCTGCTGTCATGAAAAGCTGGGCGGTTTCAAATTCTTCTGCCGTGATTTTTTCCGGCAGGATGTGTTCCACCCCGCTGTTCTGGATGCCCGTGTCAATGATGTCTGAGGTATACTGCGGAAGGGACAGGTCGCAAAATGCCTGCACCACAAGCAGTACCACAATCATCAGCACGGATTTCCAGTATGGTTTGAGGTTTTTAAAGAGTTTTCCCATCTGGTTTCTGTGCTCCTTTCTTCATTTCCGCTAATTGCTCCGCAGCCGCTGCATAGAGCCGCTGGAGCAGTGCCATGAGTTGTTCGGCTTCCTCTTTGGTGAACCGCTTTTGGATGCCTTCATGGAACGTAGCAAGCGTCTGGTCGGCTTCCTGTACGGCAGTCTTTCCGGCATCGGTCAATGATACATAGGTATTCCGGCGGTCGGAACGGCAGACTTCCCGCTGTAAATAGCTGCCGTTTTCCAGACTTCGCAGGGTACGGGACACCGCTGGCTGCGGAATCTGCATCTTCTTGGCAATCATCGAAACGGTGCAGGAATCAGGATGTTCCTTTTGCAGGCAGCTGATTGCATAAAGCACCATGTAATCCTGTCGGGGCAGCGGCAGCGTTGCCAGCAGGTTCAGGCTGCGGAATTGCTGCATCATTTCAAAGAATGCGTGATGTTCTGGATGTATCATCATGGTATGCACCTCCCTTCAATTCATAACAATGTTATGTATTAACATTGTTCTATTATAACGTGCGATATAAAATTTGTCAAGGGGGGCTGGAGCAGGTTTCACCAGACTTTCACAAAAAAGGCTGACCGGACGATTCCAGTCAGCCTTTGTGCATTGCTTTTGTGCAATTTGTATCCATTTTCATTCAGATAGATACATAGTCAGGGTCGGTATTCTCTGCTTTCAGGTGTGCGTCTAACGCTGCTCGGTTCAGCTGGTCGCCGATGACAATCAAGACGCTCTGCCCGTTGGAAACGGTCTGCAACTCCGCCTTTTTCTGGGTCAGATTGATGCTGAGCCAACGGTTCTGCTTCAGCGGCAACGCCCCCT
>UMLG01052905.1_pt1 | contig 35459 bp, 41 predicted proteins | sample 1966511 | NCBI WGS metagenome assembly UMLG01 (sample SAMEA4836195, study PRJEB28245) | human gut metagenome | biome: gut microbiome; material: fecal sample | place: Denmark | collected 2008
CATGGTATTGAACAATGGTTCCGGGTTTGGGGATGGGGGGGATAGTGTATTTTTTCATGATAACCACGGAGCCGTCCGGAATGGAAGGTTCCATAGAGTGACCGTTCACGCGCAGCAAGTATTCCCCTTTTTCCAGTTCACGGTATAGTCGGATGTCCTGCGGAATGGTGTCTCCATCCGCCAGGTTGCCGGCGGCAATGTTGCCGATGATTCGTCCCTGAGCCTCCAAGGGAGGGGCTGTGAATGTTTCTACCGGGGTAAACTTCTTGCGGGCTGCCTCTTTTTCTTTGGCGGCATTTGTAGTAGATGACTGTACCAAGGGGGCAAGATTCATGTTAACAGAAGGCAGTGGAGCCCCTGTTATGAGAGATTGAATGACGGCATGCCCCTCCTGTGTGGTAGCGCACCATTCCATCATTAGGGAACAGTAGGCGGAAAGAGTGATATTCAGGCGGCGGCACTCCGCCAATACAGCTTCTTGGGATTCTTCATTCAAAGTGATGAAGAGCTTTCCCATATTATCTTTGCCCTCTATTTCGTAAGGGGGGGCTTGAGTTTCTGCCATGAGCCTCTGAATAAGCAGGAGCTTGGCTTTAGGAATTTTCCCTGTGGTCGCGAACCAGTTATCTACGCTCTGTTTTGAATTCAGACCACACTGCTTTGCGAGCCATTCACGATCTTTTCTGATGGTCTTGAGCCATTTTTTTATGTCGTTCTTGGTCGGCGTCATGCATTGATATTATGTAATTTTGTGAGATTGTCAAGCTTGTTGTACGCATGATTTCTATCAAAATCAGTAGAATTTTGTTGCAAAATCTAATAGAATTGCATAAAACAATCTCATCAACCGGACGGACACATGAAACCATCAACTATTGAAATCAACATGGAAGACCTGACGGAAGCAGGAAAGCTTCTGTTGCTGGGAATCTCCGCCAAACTGAAATGTTCGCCACAGGAGGCCATGTCTTCTGCAATCAATTCCAGCGGACACCTGCTTTTTAATAGTAGCCGTCTAACCACGGCTAGTAACCTTCCCAGCCCGAAGAACCCCAAGAAGCCGGCAGCCTAATGGAAGAAGCCCTGATTGACGAATTGAAGCTGCTCGGCTGGCACGAGCTTTAACCCGCCCCCTGAACAACAATGAAAAAAATGACGAACGAACAATATTGGATGCGCCGTGACCGTGCCGAGAAAATGGGATCCCTTTACGGCTGCCCGATAGACTTTTCGGAAGACGAACTCAAGCCCCGGCCCGGTATCGTACAGAACCTTGTCTTTTCCGCTCTGCTGGTTGGAATTTTCACGATCATTTATTTCATCGTTAAATCTTAGTGAATTATGAACGGATTAGATCAATTTGTAACCTCTATTGTGGAGCAAACCATAGAATCCCTTCATGAACGTGGCTTGTTGATTTTGAATGAGTCCGAGGAAGAGAATGCCACTCGCATGTTCGACGGCAAAATATGGCTTACCCTTGAGGATCTGCGGAAACACCCTGCTTGTTTATGGGGTAGGAAAAAGGTTCGTAACCTGTTGCAGAACCATGAAATAGAAGACATTGGCACCAATCAACGCGAATACAGAATTTCCGCGATAAGCGTGTACAGGTATTTGACCCAAAAGACATCCAAAACCAGGACGGACATGAACAAACCTCCCGCTAAGCGGAAACGTAACTCCGTCAGTACCCTTTCCAACTACCCATAACCAAAAAGGCCGGGGCCAGCAGGAACTGACGCCCGACCTGAATACAATCAAACAAGGAAATAATATGAGCCTATTACAAAACATCAAGCGCGGAGTGCAGCAGCGTCCGCAGCGAGTCATCATCTACGGGCCGGAAGGCGTGGGAAAATCCACGCTGGCGGCCGGGCTGCCCGCTCCTGTTCTGCTGGACACGGAACAGGGATCTTCCCACATCGACGTTGCCCGGCTGGACTGCCGGAGCTATGAAGACGTGCTGAACGCCATCGAATCCCTGCGGACGGAACCGCATGATTTCAAAACCGTCATCATTGACTCCATCGACTGGTGCGAGCGATTCCTTCAAAATTCCTTCCTGAAGGAAGAAAACAAAAAGAAAAACGCGCATCATCGCTCCATTGAAGATTTGGGCTACGGCAAGGGATATAAGATGATCGAACCTGTGGCCATGGATCTCTTGTCACGCCTCAACGCGTTGATGAGCGCAGGAATGAATGTGGTGCTGGTGGGACACTCCCGCCGCGTCAAATTTGAAATGCCGGAAACAGCCGGCGCCTACGACAAACACGAACTGAACCTCTCCAAATTTGTCGCGCCGCTGGTCAAGGAATGGGCTGACGCCATGCTCTTCTGCAACTTCGTCGTAACGGTCCAGGACGGCAAGGGACATGGAGGAAACCAACGCATGGTCTACACCTCTCCTTCCGCCCCGTGGGAAGCCAAAAACCGGCACGGGATGCCCGCGGTGATGGCGATGGACGCCGGGGAAATCTCCCGCCTGCTGTTTGGAGAGGGCTGCGGACCTGCCAATGCTTCGGCGAATGATGCCCCTGCGGCAAACAATGGACAGGAGCCGCCTCCGGACGCATCCGCGGGAGACCGTCAGGCGGATGCCCTGGCCGCGGTGATTGACCACGCAAAAGACGCCCTCGCCTTCATGATCAGCCGCGGAATCATTACTGCCGGACAAGGGCTGGAAGAAGTCCCGGCGGAATATGCCGCCCGGATTTTGAAAACTCCCGCCCGGTTCAATAACTCCGTAAAAGAATTCATGGAAGGAGGGGCGTGCCAATGAAACCCGTCACCTGCATCAACGTCGCCCGCGAAACCGGGCATGCCGTCCTCTCCCTGGACGGAGCGGAATACGCCGTCAGCCTGGACGACCTGCAAAAAATCCTCGCTGACATTGCCGGGCCCCGTCCGGCCCCGGCCACGGAACTATTGAGGCCGTCCCTGCTCCCCAAGCTGGCGCAATGCCCCTGCTACGTCTCCTCCCCCGACGCGGGGGAAGCGGCCCGGCGGGGAACCCGGATGGACGACGCCTTCCGGGCCCTGCTCATGGGCGTGGACGAATTCAGGGCGTGTGAACACCTGAAAGCCGATGAAAAAGAATCCATCCTCTGGGCGGTGAAAACGGTCCGGACGCTCTGCTCCGGGGAAGAAGTCATTGCCGACAAAAACCGCTGCGCCTTCCCGCAATGGCACCCCCGCGTGACAGGCGGGGAAGCGGACTGCCTCTGCCCCGCGCTGGGCAAGCTCTTCGACCTCAAAAGCGGCCAAATCCGCAACTACTGGGAACAGCAGGCCTCTTACGCGAAATCCTTCATGGAACGGGAATTCCTGGATGAAATCACCTGCCACCTCCTCTACTGCGACCAGCAGCAAATCGTCACCCGGAAATTCACCTACCGGGAAGCCATCTCCATCGTCAACGGAGTGGTGGACGCCGTGGACCGCGGCGGCGGGCCGCGCCTCTGCGACTACTGCGGCTGGTGCGCCTCGCAGGACACCTGCCCGCTGCGGAACCGGGCGGCGCAGGAAATGCTGACCCTGGCGGAAGCCGGAACGCTGGAAGAAAGCTTCGCCGAAATCGCGGAAAACCCGTCCAGGCTGGCGGAATTCGTCACCAAGGCCGGAATCTTGGAATCCTATGCCAAAAAAGGAAAAGAAAAAATCCTCGACTACCTCAACAACGGAACGGAAGTCCCCGGATTCAGGCGCGTCTCCCGGAAAGGCACGGACACCGTCGCTCCGGAAGACGTCGCCAAATACGCCACCTGGATTGGCGTCCCGAAACTCCTGAAATCCTATGGCCCGCTCAAGGCGGACATCTTCCGCGCCTTGTTCGCGGAAGCATTGCCGGAACAACAATTCCCGGAAGAACTGGTCAGGACGGGGGCCGGCTCCTCCTACGTTAAAAAAATCTCCGTCTCCAAAACCGCAACCACCAAATAACCATTATGTTCAGTTACATATCAGAAGGCGAGCCCAGCGAATACGGATTCCTCCCCGCGGGCGTCTACGAAGGAAAAATCGTCAAAATGGAAGAAGGAATCTCCCAAGGCGCCAAAACGCGGGGATGCCCGCAGCTGGCCGTCCACATCAGAGCCTTCGGCCCTGAAGGGGCGGCGACGGTCCGTTACTACCTGACCAACTCGAAAGACCTGGCCTGGAAAATTGACCTGTTCGTCAAAAACGTCACCGGGAACGTCTACCAACCCGGCAAGCAGGTCATCATCAACCCGGCGGAATACCTCGGCAAACCCTGCTACGTCCGGCTCAGCGTCAGACAGGGAGACAAGCCCAGGGCGGACGGGACTTATCCCGAATTCAGCAACTGCGAAGACGTGCTGGGGCCGGACGAAGCCCGGGCCATCATGGCGGCTCAGGACAGGGCAGCGGCGGGGCGCGGCGGAGCGTCCCTGCCTCCGCGCCCGGCGGACCTGCCGGCCAACAACCACATGAGCGCCACGGCGGGACCGCCGGCGGAAGAAGACGAAATTCCCTTCTAATCAACAGCCATGAGCGCGCGAACGGAACACGAGAAAGAAACCATCCTGGAAACCGTCCGCATGGCCTTTGATGAATTCGACGACTACGAAGACATCAGGCGCCAGGCGGCGGAAGACGAATCCGACTTCTGCCTCTCCATCAGCGTCAAAATCCCTGACGGGGAACAGAAAGTCTGTGTGAAAGTATCAGGCTCTATCAAGAAAACAGCTGTGGCAAATGCCTGTTTTGAGGACGACGGCCAGCTGAAACTGGACTTCGACGCCGAATCCCAGGCCCGGGAAATAGAAAGGAACTCGAAAGCGTCATGAACAAGCCGATAACCATCATGCTGCCGATCGTTCCCCCGACGAAAACGCACCAGAACAAAAAAATCGTCAACATCGGGAAACACGCCAAACTGGCGGACACGAAAGAATTGAAACTGGTCATCAGCGATTACCTGACCCTGCTGAAACCTTATCAACCGGCCCGGCCCCTGACGGGGCCGGTCTTCCTGAAACTGGCCTTCGTCTGGCCCTACCGCAAGAGCGAGCCGAAAAAAAACCGGATCGGGCTCATTCCGAAAACGACCAAACCGGACTGGGACAACCTGGCCAAAACCCTGCAGGATGTCCTGACCCGGTTGAGATTTTGGGAGGATGACGCCCAGGTGCATTCCGCGTCCGTGGAGAAATGGTGGGGCGAAGAACCACAAATAACAATCACTGTGCAAGAAGGATCAGAGCAATGAAACGGAACCCTCACATCATCGTTCAGCAGGTTTGCCCCATGAAGAAAACCGACGATGGGAAATATGAAGTTCAGGCCGCGATTGTGCACCACAAAGGGATTATCGCCCACTATCGCATGGAGTACCCCACGAAACGGCATGCCCGGTGGGCGCAGCACCTTATTTGCACGACAAGGAATCATACACGTCTACGGGTATTTGATGAATTAAGGGCCATCATTGACGGAAAGGAGGCCAGTAATGATTAACATCCTCTTATCCGTCAGGCGACCTTATTCAAGATATATTCTTAATGACGAAAAACACGACGAGGTAAGAAAAACAGCACCCTTGAAATTTAAGAGAGGGAATACAACCATTTATTTATATGAAAGCGGAAAAAACGGAAATCATGCCATTATAGGAAAATGTGAAATGTACGGAGCCTCTTTAGTTACAGAATCGAGAGGTGAAAACGCTATTCGCATTTTGGCCGCGCAGGCAAGGGTAGGATTTGCGGAACTTGTAAATTATTTGCCCTGTTGGGATTGGGGAATAGGAGCGCCCGAACTGTTTTTGAATGCCGTGCCCCTCTCTGCCATTGGACTGACCCGTCCGCCGCAGAGCTGGCAGTATCTTACCCCGGAACAGGCATCTATTTTGGAAAGGAGGTTCGCATGAAGATCATGCCCTTGACGCCATGCCAAAAGGCGCGCATCGGCTATTGGAAGGCATACAAAAGACTTGTGGAATTCCGCCGGGAGTATGCCGACTATGATTGCTTGTGTTATATGCCGTGGAGGCACGAGCTGCGCAGCGCGCCCCTGACCGGAAAAAAATATCATCTTGGAGAGCTGGCGCTCGCCGCAAAGCATGCTCATTTGATTTTGGATGCTTGGGAAAAGAGGCAAATCCTTAGGAAAGGAAGCCGGCAAGAAGATTGAATCCTGTGGATGAACTACACCCTCCAACTGACGCTTTTTTAATTATGGAATTCATCAATATCCCAACAGCCTTGTTTTCCAGCCCCGAATATATCGGGGCGGAACCCATACAGCGCGCCACCTGGATCTCTCTGCTGGCCTGGTGCTGCGAACAGGAAAACGGCGGCATCATTGAGGGCTGCCGCTCCTGGGGCATGCGCCGCTGGATGCAGACCTGCGGCGTGACGGATCAGGAAATCAGCGTGGAAAACGAACTCTACCACTTTGACGGCGATAATCTCGTCGTATTCGGCTATCCGCATGAAATTCAGGCCAGCGTGCAAACGCGCCGGAAGACCGCCCGTGAAAATGGAAAACTTGGGGGGAGACCCAGGAAAACCGACATTGGAACCAGTGTAGAAACCGAAAAGGAAACCCACGAAAAACCAACGTCAGTTATTTCCGAAAACCCAGAAGAAACCCAGTCGGTTTTTTTTAATAACCCAGACATAACCCATGAAGAAACCGTAAGGAAGGAAGGGAAGGAAGGAATTCACCCCCTTACCCCCTCTCCATGCACCGTGGAGGAAGTCGAAGCTCATTTGCAGGCCGCGGCTTTTGCGGGGCGTGTGCGTTTGGCTCCCGACCAGATACCGGACTGCGCCACGGCCTACTGGGGAAGCAGGGACGCCGTCAACTGGACCCGCAACGGCATCCCCGTGACCAAATGGCAATCCGACGCCATCAGCTTCGCCACCAGCTACGCCCTCAACCATCCGCCGCCTCCTGAAAACGGAGACCCCTATTCGAACCTTCAGGAACTCTAACCCCCAACAACTTCAACAACATGATCGACTCGCAGACACTCATTGACGCCGAAAAACTGGTGCTCTCCCAGGCAATGGACGGCGCCCAGGCATTGGCGGACCTCCGGGACAAGGGCATCAACCGCCAGACATTCAGCCTCCCGGCGCACCAGCAAATCTGGACGGCCCTGGAAACCGTCGCCGGCACGGGAGGAACCGTGGACGCCCTCACCGTCATCGCCCGCCTTGAAGCCCAGGGCCAGCTTGACGCCGTGGGAGGACACGCCGGAGTCGTGGAAACGGCCACCTACGGAGCCCTTGCCCGGTACAAAACCGCCGCCGCCCTGGAAATGGTCACGGAAGCCGCCAAAAAACATGCGCTGCTCGCGTTTGCCTCCCGGATGGCGGAAGCTGCCGGCGATCAGCTCAAAAGCGCGGAAGAAGCCCTTGATGAAGCCGAGCGCGGCATGTCCGCCCTGCGGGACCGGTGCGGCGTCCGCCAGACCGAAACCATCCGCGGGGCCGTGGGAGCCATCATTGAAAACCTGCAATGGCGCATGAACAACCCCGGAGCCATCAAAGGGATCTCCTCCGGATACCGCCGCCTGGACCTGACCCTGGACGGCCTGCAGCCCGGCGCCATGATCGTGCTTGCCGCCCGGCCCGGAGTCGGGAAAACCGCCGCCCTGGTCAACATCCTCACCAACATCTGCCTTGAGGGAACCCCCGTGGGCATGTTCAGCCTGGAAATGCCGAAATCCCAGCTCCTGGAACGTGTCCTCTACGGCATGGCCGGCATCAACTCCGACGACATCCGCCGCGGCAAGCCGATGACGGTCGGACAGCAGCAGCATTTCACGGCCGCCGTCAGGAAAATCACGGCCGCTCCGCTGCACATCGACGACGAAAGCTCCCTCACCATTGACAGCATCAGAGCCCGGGGCCGCCGGATGGTCCGGGAACACGGCGTCAAATGCATCGGCGTGGACTACCTGCAGCTGGTGCGCTCCACGACCCAGCAGGCCCGGGGAAGCCGGGAACGGGAAGTCTCGGAAATCTCCGCCGGCCTCAAATCCCTGGCCAAGGAACTCAATATTCCCGTCCTGGTGCTGGCCCAGCTCAACCGCGACGTGGAAAAAAGAGCCGGGAACGCCCAGGGCAAACCGGTCGTTTCCGACCTGCGCGACTCCGGATCCATTGAGCAGGACGCCGACCAGATCATCATGATCCACCGCCCCTACATGTACAAGCCCGACAAGCACGACCCCACGGAAGCGCAGTGGATCATCGGCAAAAACCGCTTCGGACGGCTGGGGCGTATTCAATTCCGCTGGACCGCGGAACTCACAAAATACGAGGAAGAACAGAATTATCCCGTCACCAACAAATGAGACCCCCCAAACCATCCCTGCGAAAAAACAAGCCGACGCGGCGAGGAAAGCCCGGATCCTACAAACTGCGCTTAACGCTTCTGGTGGATCCCAGAAAGAAAGGCAAACTTGTCGAGCTGGGACTTGGTACTAACGACAGACAGGAAGCCGAAGAACGCGCCAACAGCATTATCAATGCTCTGGAATCCGCCGGACTCTACCGTCTTCCCGCCGTCCGCATTCTGGAACATCACGTAGCCCAATTTGGCAAGATTGAACCTCCCCCCTTTGAACATCCAGAATTGCCTCTATGGTAACACCCCTGGAAAAATTCCTGGCAAAACATCCCACACCCTCCGGCATGGATTCAAAGGAATGGGCTGCTCTGAACGCTGCCATGAAGGAAAACAAGTTTTTCTCTTCCAAGGTGGAGAATATCAGATTGCTGGAACGGCTGCACAGGTTGATTAAGAATTATCTGACAGGAGAAAAGGAGACTTTACCCAATGGGGAAACGGTTATCAAGGTAGGAAGCGCCGCGGACTTTTCCAACCAGGCACTTCAATGGCTCCAAACCGAGGGGCTTGTTCCACCGGACGCCGAAGGCCCGAAGTATCACAACGATATTAAAAACATCGGTGCTCTGGCCCGTCTGAAGCTCATTTTCAAGACCAACGTCCGGCAAAGCATTGGGGCTGCTCAATGGGAGGCATCCATGAAACCAGCCAATCTCAAAGCATGGCCTGCTTTCCGGTTCATCCGCTTTCCGGGAGCCAAGACAAAGCGGCTTGTTCATGTCGTCAACGAAGATGCTGTCCGGCTTAAAACCGACTTTACTTTTTGGGCAGACGAAATGAACGCCGCCAGCCTCGGGGGCTTTGAGGTCCCCTGGCCGCCGTTCGGCTTCAACTCCTACATGGATCAGGAGCCTGTTTCCCGGGAAGAATGCGAACGGCTGGGACTACTCAAACCCGGGGAGCCGTTGAAGCGTCCAAGGGGTGCGGAGCGCTTCGGGATTGACCTGATTGAACGGTACGGGTACGGCAAGAAGGCCAGTACGGCGAAGTTGCCGGAGGAACTGAAGGCCAAATTGAAAAAGGTCTATGAAGACCGCTGGGGAGTCAAACAGGACAAATCTGATGAGGTTGTCTTTCCCTCACAGGAAGTGGCGAAAAAGGCCAGGGAAACGGCGGAGAAAGTCATCAAGGTTCCCTCTGCTCCCATTCCTGCGCCAGTCTCAGCCGTCACGCACACGGTCAGCCTGGGAGATGTCCCCAAGGTGAAGATGCCTGCCCCGTTGACGGATAAGGAAGCTGATGACCTTTTGCGAAGCGTTACCGGGGAAGTGTGGGCAAAGGCATCCAGACTGGAAAAGAACGCTTTGTTTTCCTACACCGGAAATGGATATGCCCGCATCAACAACGATTTGAGGAAGGGGAAGTCCAACGCCAAGGCGAAACAGATCGCCAAAGTCATTGACAGATGCAAAGTGCCTCAAGACATGGTTGTTTTCCGTGGCTGTGGGGTTTACAAGGAATTGAAAGACGCTTTGAACTGGAAAGGAGAAGAAATAACAGACGAGCTGGTTGATATGCTCAATCTCTCCGTAGTGGGAAACCCTCTCAAAGACGAAGGTTTCATGTCTGCTGCCGTAGCGGAGGGGAAAGGATTCATGAACCGTCCCGTGTTGTTCAGAATTCTCCTGAAGAAGAAAACCCGTGCCATTTATGCAGAGCCCTTTTCCAGATTCGGGGCAGGGGCCGGTAAGGACTGGGACGGCCTTAGCCCGCAAACCTATTTTAGCAGTGAAGATGAAATCATCATCCAGAAGGGAGGAACCCTCAAATTTCTCCAATTCCATAATCAGAACGGGAAATTGATCATTGACTGTGAATTGATACAATAATGATATGAAAGAAGAAACATCACCAGCGCACAAGAGAATTTGGGAGTCTGATTTCAAAGGATGCAAAACATCCCACCCTCTCCTGATGAAATGCCTTTTGTGCTCCAAGAAGAAGCTCAACCCGGGTAGTATGGAATGTAGCGCTTATGAGCGTAAACCTGATAGTATCCTCTACGATAACGCGGACTGCCCCAGCTTTGAACGCTGTATTGACGCGGAAGGGCTGCGCTGGATTGAAGGATATGTGAAACTCTCCGGAAAGGCGTACGTTCCCCGCCAGGACGATATACCTCCGGCAGGGTGGGAAAAAATCAACAAGGAGTATGCGAAATGAAGAAAGAGAGGACCGGGAAGAAGGGAAATGTTTCCAGGTATAGCGCTGCCCTCTCTGAACGCATTTGCGGTCATATACGTTGCGGGGATAGTCTGAGGAAGGCTGCCGAAAAGGAAGGCATTCCCCATCCCACGGTGATGAATTGGGCCAGAGAGAACGCGGATTTTGCAAACCAATACGCGCGCGCGTGCGAGGAACGGCTTGCCGCCCTAGAAGACAAGTTGCTTGACCTTGTGGAGAAAGGGCATGAAGTGGCCCCACGTGCCGAAATAGGGGGAACCATGTTGCAGGCGGTCAAGTTGGAAATAGACACACTCAAATGGATGCTTGCCAAGCTGATGCCGAAGAAGTACGGAGACCGTGCGGCGTTGGCTCTGGAAGGTGGAGAAAAAAACGTAGAGGTGACCCATAAACTTCCAGCAGAAGCAATCGTTCCGTTAGTGACAGCCTTGAGAGAAATATGGTCCGAAGAGGAAGAAAGCTAGGGGCTCCGGTCAGGCCGGAAGACTCTCCCGTCATCTTTGCCGCCCTGATTCTGGGGGAAACAGGGCTGTACAAATGGCAGATGCGGGCCCTTGAAAGGGCTGCCCGGGGAAAGCGGGTTGCCCTGCGCGCTGCTAATGGTTCCGGCAAGACGGACAAGGTAATTGGTATCCTTGCCCTATGGTTTCTCTGGCGCTACCCCCGTGGGCGTATGCCTATTACGTCCGGCTCATGGCGCCAGGTAAAAAACCAGCTCTGGCCTGCCCTGGAACGGCACCGGAACAACCCATCCCTTGCGGGCTGGAAATGGCTCAAGAATTGCCGCGTGGAAACGCCGGAAGGGGGATTCATCGAAGGCTTTTCCACCAACCACGCCGGGAAGGCGGAAGGCTGGCACGGGCGTGTGACGGACGAATTCAAGGATGAGCGGAAGGAACAGGATGAGGAAGACCCCCGCAGCGAGAAGAAAGCCCGTCTGTTTGACGTTGACGAGTTTACCGGAGATGATCCTTCCTCCCCCGTGTTTTTCGTGGTGGACGAGGCAAAGACGGTTCCAGATGAAATCTTTGACGCCATTGAACGATGTACGCTTCAATTCTGCATCTACCTTTCATCCCCAGGCAAGCCGGAAGGGCAATTTTATCGCTGTTTCCACGAGGAAAAAGACCTCTTCTGTCCGATGGTGGTAACGGCCTTTGATTGCCCCCATATCTCCCAGGAGCGCATTGACCGCATTCTGGCCCGTGTGGGGGGTAATGAGGATGATTCCTATTTCCGTTCCGTCGTGCTGGCGGAATTCACGCTGGAAGGAGATTTGTACATCATTGACCCTGGAAAACTGGAATGGGGTCAGCGGCAGCCCTACGAGCCGCGCAGGGGGCGCCCCGTGGCCTTCCTGGACATTGCCGCGGGCGGGGATGAAACAGTCCTTGCCATCTGCGACGGAAACGAAGCCTGGATTGAATACGCGGAACGACAGCGGGACACGGTGCAGAGTGTCCGCAAGTGCATTGCCACCCTCAAGGGGCTGGGCATTGCGGATTGTGATTTGTGGGTGGACGCTCCGGGCATGGGCCTGGCTGTCATCAGCGATTTTAATGAATCAGGTTGGTATCCGAATGAGTTCTTTGGGAACAACCCTCCGGAAGACCGCGACCGCTACATCAATCTCTCGGCGGAATGCTGGAATGACGCCGGACTGGAACTCATGACCGGGCGAGTGCATATCAGGTCCAGGCGGCCGGACAAGACGCTTTTCGTGCAGTTGACTACCCGGAAGAAAGAATATGCGGACGATTCCAGGCTCAGGAACGAGAAGAAGGAGAAAATGAAGGCTCGCAACCTGTCTTCTCCTGATCGCGCGGACGCCTTGCTGGGGGCTATATGGGCTTCCTTTCGTGGATCTTCCGGAGTTTGGACAGGAGAGGGCAACAGGCCTATTGTGGGCAAGAGTCAGCACGCCGTCAAACATACGGGGAAATTTTATCCCATTTAGGACTGTTCGTAGCCCATTTTGACATTGTTGTACCCTCCCTCACGTTGGGGCGATAATGCGTGCATGAGGCAAGCCGCCAACTACAACGTACACGCCACGGAATCCCTGCCGCAGTCTCTTGCGCTGCATTTTATTTCTCCTTCCGGTGAGGATATGGACATCAGCGGCATGACGCTACGCGGCGCGGTGGTACAGGATGGGGTGATCATGCTGGACTGTGCCGTTACGGGGGTGAGTACGGCATTGGTGACATGGCCGAGGCTGGCCGCCGGATGCGGCGCATATGATATTTTTCTGACCGACGCATCGGGCAAAGAATACCCCTTGTTGAAGGGAGCCGTGCATGTAATGTCCCGCGTTACGCCTCCGGACGGAACGAATGAGGCCGCGGCCGTGGCCGGTGCTCTTGATGTCTCCATCCCCGAAACGGAAGACGGCTCCGTGACCATTGTGGAAAACCCGTCCATTGTGGTCGAGGAACTTGTACGACAGGCCGAAGCGGCCCGGGATGAAGCAGAGCAGCTTGTGGGAACGCTGGAAGAACAGGTGGAAAGCGGGGAATTGGTCAATGAGGCTGTAGCAAATAAATTGCCGGGAGCTCTCAAGGAGGCGGGCGTGGAATTGGCCGCGGCAACCGGGCAATCCACCTTGTCCAGCGGAGACGCCGCCGACACCTGGACCATCGTGGGCGGCTACGCGTTCACGTGGGGAGACGAGATTCTGGCGGGGCATCTGCCCGACAGCTGCCGCCTGACGAGTATTTCAACCGTGTATTTTTTTGACAATCCCGCCCTGAATCAGTATTGCCTGCGGATTTGGAAGCTGGTGGACGGAGCTTACAGCCTGATTGGCACCTCCGCCTATGTGTCCAACCTTTCCAGCGGTCAGACGGCCACGTGGGTATTTACGCCGGGCGTTCCCTTGACGCGCGGGGATGTCATTATTATCCAGGTGTGTGAGGGGACGGAGATGACGCCCTACGCGCTGGGCATGCACGCCGTACTTACTCCGTCCGTCCCTGGGCGTGGCCTGGTGGCGGAGGTGGCCAACCCGCCCGCCGTGAACGGCACGATGGCCCCACTGATGACCGTGGTGGTGGACTATGACAACGGCATCACCCTGGGAGGGATGGAGCTGGCCACCGCTAGGCAACTGGACAGCTTGGGGCGGGATGTGCGCAAATCCTCCGCGACCGCCGAGGCTGCGGCGCGGACGGCTGGCCAGTCCGCCGCCACCGCGTCCAGGGCTGCCGATAATGCCGCAACATCTGCCACCAGCGCGGCCAACTCCGCCACGGCGGTGGCTAATGCTCTGGCGGCCATGCCGCAGGTGGACGCCTCCGGCAACATGACGCTGGCCGGAGGTCTGACGGCGGCGGGGGCCGTCAACGCCAACGGAGGCATCAATATTCCGCTGGCCGTGGGGGCGGCAACGGATACGTCAGCGGTCAACCGCCTGTACGCCGCCGGGCTGGCTGCCGTGACGGAGGCGTTTTCTTCCCAGAGTTTCCTTTCCAGTTTCAGTTTGTACGGCGGGAGCGTCGCCGTAGATCAGACGGTTCCCGGCCAGGTGTGGAAACTCAGCAAGACATCCGCAGATCTGGGGACAGTCCAGGTTAATTTGATGAATCCCTTTTTAGGAGCATCCAATTATTCGGGGTGGCATGGATTTATTCTGCCGGTCGCTTTGGGCAATGCCGGCAGCACTGCCGCCCGAAAGCTGACTTTCGCGCTGGGTAAACCGGGGAATATCGTCAAGAAGACGGCTGCGGAGATGGATATGTTCACGCTGTCCCCCGCGCCTGGGTCTGCCAGTTCTTTAGCAAGGTTCGTTGACGTCACGTTTTATATGGTCAATGACGCATCCACGAATCCGGCGGGTTATCCGGTGAGGGTGAGGGAACTCGTCTATGATTCCGCTCAGGCTAAGTGGTTATGTTACGAAACTCTCTCCGTCATTCCGTCCTTCAACACCAACCCGTCCTGCAATATGTTCCTTTCTTATCAACAGGACAGGCCGGGCCGCGATGTCAGGGCAGGATTGTGGATTGGTTCTAATGCGGCGGATTCCCGCCGTCTGCTGTGCATTGCCGACATGCACGGCGTTGTTGACACGTTCTCCTGGACTGGCGTTGGAGCTTTGTATTGGGATAGCGACGGGACCAATTCTCATAGTTATCTTGGAGCGATGAGGCAGATGACGGCTCCGGGGTATAACCTGCCGTCCGGGGCTTATGATGCGTTCCGGGCTCTTGAGTCCCGTTTGATCCAGTCAACTTCTACTTACGATTTTACGCCTTATGAATAATGCAGAAATACAGATTCAGTTTCCGCAGCCTGGTAACTGGCAGGAATTCATTTTGACACCCATTTACCGGGACGCGGGCGGTTATAGACCTCCGGCCCGTTATACGCAGGACGAGATTCCAGCCGACCAGACCCCGGCCATGCAGGCGGTAGTGTCCGCGCTGGTGGGATTGTCGGAGCCGTGGCAGGCCTCCCAGGTATGGGCGCGGCTGTGTGTGACTATGAATTATGATACTGCAAATGATCATAGGGAATATGTTTTTGCCGTGGATTTGACCGTGGAGGCTGTCAATCCGCAGGGCGGGCGCAGGGTGTTCACTTCCCGTGATTACCCGGCTTTTATCATCACGGAACCCGCCGCCGTGGCGTTTTTCAAGTTTTTCACTACTAATCAATAACAACATAATCATATGACTACTAATAATCAATGCAATCATGCCGAGGCTATCGCCAAGGATTTTTATAGGGTAGTTTCCGAGGATAACGGCAGCGGCTGGAAGTCCTGGGAAGATTTAACCGATTCACAGCGGGAAGCGTTTGTGCGATTGGCGCAGCAAGCCCTGCCCATTATCGGCAGACACGCACTTTGTGATGTCCGGGACTACCTGGGCATCAAGGCATCCGGCACGTCCACTTGGTGGAAAAAGGTTCTGCTGGGCTTGGCCTACGCCGCTGTTGGTGCTCTTGGTTTTTCCCTGTTCCAGGGCTGCGGGCACTCCGTGGACGTGACGCCGGGCCGCACCGAGGTATGCAAAGACGGCTCCTGCCTCGTCATTGAGCAGGGGCATATTTCCTATTCCCAGGCCCAGCCGGAAACGGACGTTCCGCCCGTTGTTCAGATCGTACCTTCCAAGAAATAAGGCCATGTGTAAGCTCTCCGAAGTACCGGCGCGTTTCCTGGATTTTGCCAAGGCTTCCCCCGTGTTTGCCTGCGTCCTGATGTCGCTGACGATATGCGGCGGGGCATGCTGGTACATCGGGGAGGTGGTCAGCCACCACAATGACCGCCTTTGTGATCTGATGACCATGCAGACGCAGGCCCAGGTGGAGACGGCCAAGGCGATCCAACTACTTGCCGTCAGAATCGAAAACATAGAAAGGAAGCTGGAAAAGTGAATGAAGAACAATTCTTTCTGTCGTTAATGGCCATTTTATCAGCAACAGTTTTGGGATTTACCCTCATGTGTATAGGGGAACCTGGATATGGTATCGGGGTATGGCTCACTGCACTGGCCATTCTCTTGTACTTTTTTCGGTGCGGACGATAACACCAACTGTAAAGTTTTTCTTACAAGTTCCCTTTAGTTAATAATCAATAGTTTCCGTATGCCTACCCTGTACATACTCATTGTGGACGAACCCGGAAAGGAGCAATGGATGAAAATTTTTCTTACCGAAAGAGACGCCGCTTTTTTCCTGGCTCAATTTAATGAGTGGCATTTGCATGCCAAGTGCCATTGCTACACCGTGGAAGGCAAGCGGCTTGTGCAACTTATCGACAATCTGAACGAATGAATACTATAGAAAGAAAGATGGCCGCGGCTATCCTCCGGTTTGAAGACAGCCGCGTTACCGGGCCGGATTCCCTGCGCGTTTCCCGCCTTCCTGCCGCCGACAAGGGCGGCAAGTGGGAGATTTGCGGCATTTGCGACGGCATTGAACCGGCCGTGTTTAACAGATTGAAGGCCCTGTTGGATGCCGGAAGACGTGAAGAGGCCTGGGAAGGTTGTCTCCAGTATGTCCTGGATAATACCGCCGCCGTGCGCTCCTGGCTGGGTTCCGACGCTTTTCCTGGCGTTGAATTCATCCTGCGGGATCATTATTTCAATTCCGGGAGCAGGAATACCGGGAAGATTTTGCAGCGCGCGCTGAACATTCACGGCGCCGGGCTTGTGGTGGACGGGATTGTCGGCCCCAAGACCCGGCAGGAACTACAGGACCAGCTGGCCGCCACGGGTGAAGCGGTGTTCCTTATCGCCCTGCAGGAGAAGCGTCAGGCGTTTTACCGCTCTTGCAAGCAGTTTCCTGTGTTCGGGAAGGGCTGGCTGAACCGCTGCGACGATGCGTTCAGCATGGCGCAGGAGCTTGTTTAATCCTTAAATCTCTATTCGTTCATGGCATTATTTCCCAGGCTTCGCGGCAAGGTGAAAGAGGCGGTCCAGATATTGGTTTCTCCGTTTGCTGATCATAAATTCAAGCACTGGCCAGCCTCCGAACTTGACCCGGAATCCCTGAAATCTCTGAAAGAGTCCATTGCTTCCGGGCGGCTGGACCGGCAGGAACAGCTCTTTATGGCTATGCTGGAAAAATGGCCGCGTCTCCGGAAGAATCTTGGGGAAATAGCAAACGCCGTTGCCCGCATGGAATGGACAGTCATGCCCTGGACGGAAAAAGGACAGCAACCGACCCCGGAAGCGCAGGAAATGGCGGAGCTTGTCGAATCCGCCTTCTGGCGGTCAGAACCGGAACCGGACACGGTAGAGCAGGGAGCAGACGATTTGCTCAAATCCCTGACCTATATGCTTACTTGCGGCAACACCGTTCATCAAATCAAATGGGCGTCGGATGATATCATCTACCCCCGCTGTTACGAGCCTCTTTCCGCTCAATTTTACGCATGGGAATATAACTACGGCAGGAAGGATCGTTTGCTCCTTTTCCGCAACGGCCTGGAAAACGACCTGGAAGGAGAAGAATTTCCCCCGGACAAGTTCCTGATTGGGCTGAATAAGGCCGACGTGTTCCACCCTATTTTTGGCGCCAAGCTCCGGTGTCTTGTGGGATGGTTCGGAGCCGCCTGTTACGGGTTGCCCTGGCTGATGACGTTTTGCGAGCTTTTCGGCATCCCTTTCCGGACGGCTAAAGTCAGGGGTGACGAAAAAGCAAAAACGGAGGCGGCGGAAATGCTGCAAAACCTTGGTTCCGGGGGATGGGCCGTCACAACGCAGAATATGGAGTTTCAGCTTCATGACGCCGTAAAGGGAGCCAACGGGCTGCCCCAGGCGGATTTGATCAAACTGGCGGACGAACAATGCGACAACCTGATCCTGGGACAAACGTTGACCAGTTCCAAGGGGGACGGAGGGGCGTATGCCCTTGGCAAAGTGCATGCCGGTATCCGCAAAGAGGTCATTGAAGACGCGGGGCAGGCCGTGGCGAATATTCTCAATTCCCAACTCATTCCTGCCATCATCCACTTGAATTACGGGCATATTCCTTCCCGTCTCCCTCAATTTGTTCCCTCTATCCGCGGCATTGACGCAGAAGCCCTGGAAACGGTTGCCAAAGCGGCGGGAATCATGGATGTAGGAGAAGAATTCGCCCGCACCATCGTCAAGATACCCAAGCCGCGTTCCGGCGAGCCTGTCTTGAGAAAAGCCCCGTCTATCGGTTCCGCTCCGGGCCAATACGGGGATGCCGTTGAAGCCGCTGCCTCCGAGGGAAAAAACTAGCTCCGCTCGCCCTGGCCGTCGAGTTGGAGCAGGACGCGGAAAAGGCCGCAGAAGAAATTTTACAGGCGTGGGCCGAGCCATGCGCTGATTTTGTCCGGGAATTGATCGGCAAAGCCCGTTCCGGGCTTTCTGATCATGAATTTCGGGCGGAACTGGCCGCTGTGCTTGCCCGCCTTCCGGAAATGGACCTCACCAATGATGATTTGCTGCAGGAAGCCCTGTGGGACGCCAGCGCGGAAGCTTACCGGAAGGGGTGGGAAATCAATCGGATTGAAGACGAGATATGAACCTGACGATCGACTTGAACGGTGTTGACCCGGTAATTGCAGAAGTGAAAAAAATAGCAGCTCCGGAAAGTTTGGCGAAAGCCAATGAACGCATGGGGGAGGGAGTGAAAAGCTGGCTTTCGTCCTGGTACAGGAACAAGGCGGAATCCGGACACTTTGAAAACACGTCCCTGCCGACCCACGGGCCTGGAAGGAAGAAAACCGGGTGGGCCAACGACATTGCCCGAAACTGGTTTGCCGAGACGACGGCGGACGGTGCCCGCATCTACCTCACCGGGCAGGCAGGGGAGGGGAACGGGGGGGAACCTCTAGACCTTGCACAATCCCTGTTATTGAAAATCTACGGCGGCACGGTGACGGCCAAGCGGGCCCAGGCGCTGACCATTCCTGTCATTCCGGAGGCGCACGGCGTTCGCGCTGGCGCTTACGCCTCTATGACGGGCCGCAAACTTTTCACTCTTCGTAAAAGCATCCTCAACCTTCGCAACAGCATGACCGGCTCCGGATTGGAGCCGGGCTGCCTTTTTGAATCGGACGGGCATGGCGGAGTCAGGGCCGTCTATAAGCTCAAGAAGTCGCAGATCTTTGCGCCATGGCCGGAGGCTTTTCCGGATATGGAAGAACTTACGGGCATAGCATTCAAACACTTCATGGATGCCATGCTTGATGACGGGGGAGGTTCCGAAGACTGGATAAATTGACTAGGAGAGCTAAGCTGAAAGACGGTGTAAAATAAACCGCCGCAGAGGGGAAACTGCGGCGGAGTAGAAAAAAGATTTGTTATAGAAATAGTTTTATTTCTTTTTTAAAATATAATGTTCGGATAAGATTCCTTGATTAATTGATCCTTCTTTGTCTGACAACATTAATTTACTACCATCAAGTATTTTATAATAAGATTTTTCATTAGAAGAGGTTAGAGATAATTCAATCAAGTTTCCATTTATCAAATTATAATGACCTTTTGATTCGAAAGTTGCGCTTTTTTCTCCTTCTCCTATATATTCGCTCCTCAGTATATAAGTTTTATCCTTATTTAATGTCAGTGTCGTCTTTATACCTTCACAATCGGCAGCGGGAAGAGTTCCTTCATAAGTGCCGTAAAAATTAGAATTTTCCGACTTGTTTTCTATTTTTGTTCCACCGTTTTCAATTTGATCATGATTCTCTTGAGGAGCATTGCAACCGGTTATGACAACTAAACATGTGGCCCATAAAAAAATCATTTTCATGGTAAGTACCTTTCTTTTTTAATTAGTGTTTTTTCTTAATTCAATAGAGCAGGGACTGAGAAATCAATTCTCTCCCAATACCATTATAATATTACGTAAAACTTTGGGAGGTGGCAAGATATTATTCTCGGCCAGCCGGGATTTTATTCCTGATCGTTACGGCTTGAATATTTTGTAGCCCATTTTGCGTCTATTGCCCCATACCTCCACTGTGCCTCATCATGGGGGCATGAGTACGCTGATAACGACGGTAGCCGGCAACCACGGCAAGGCTCCCATGGCTATCCTGTGGGCCCCCAAAGGAGAACATACTATTAAATGCTCGCTCAACGGCCAGCCGGGAACGTGTGTGGTGCGGGTAACGTCCGACTGCGTTCCCCGGCTCAATGCCGACCTGGAAGCCAAGCTATCCAGCAACGTCAAACCGGTCGGGCTCTATGATCATGAGATGGGGCCCGCCTCTTACAAGCCGGGACGGTTTGTGTGGAACGAGGAAAAAGGCGTTGTGTTGGAACTGGAAGGATGGACGGAGAAGGGAAGAACGGACGTGGAAGGCGGCAATTACGGCTATCACAGCCCCCGCTTCCGGCGCGACAAGGGAACCGGGGAAATCCTCGGCCTGTTGCCGGAATCCATAGAAGTAGGTTCCTTGGTCAATGACCCCGCATTTGACGACATCGAACGCATTGCCGCCAGCCGAATGGAGGGCGACGTAGCCCATTTTGACGACGTTGAAGACCCCGGGAAACCGGGCGACAATAGAGACCTTGAGAAGCCCAAGGAGGGCCTCGACCAGCAAGACAACCATACAACCAACCGAGACATGGACATCACTAAACTCGTTGCCCTCGGCATTTTGACCGAGGAAGAAGCCAAGGCTGAAAATGCCGAGGCTATCGTGTTGGAGCGCATCAAGGCCCTGCAGGACAAAGGCAAGGCCAGCTCCGACGAATTGGAAGCAAGCAAGAAGGAGCTGGCGAAATGCCAGGAAGAAATTGCCGCATCCAGGAAGCAGGTGAAGGAACGCGCCGTCCAGGACGTTGCCGATGCCATTGCTGCGGGCAAAATCGCCCCGAAGGATGAAGCATCCAAGACCTTTTGGGAACGAGCCCTGACGGAAGACTATATTGCCGCCAGCAAGCAGTTGAACGCCCTGCCGAAAAATCCCGCATTCGATGACGTGAATGCCGGCAAGCCGGAAGGCTCTCCAAAAGAACCCGTCACGGGAACCGCGGCTCTTCGCAGCTCCTTTGAAACCGAACTCAATAACCTGAACAAGTAATATGCCCGCGAAAGAATTTATGACCCTGCTGGACGTGCTTCAGCAGGAAGGAACAGGATCTATCAAGGCCCTTGACGCAGTCCGTTCTGTTGGACTTGCATCCCCGGAAGTAACCGCGTTTCCCGTTACCGTTATTGACGGAACGCAGTACGAAATCAATATGCCCACCGGCATTCCCCGTTTCGGGTTTCGTCCGGCCAATGCCGGAGCCAAGAACCTGACGACCGAATACACCAATAAAACCGTTAAGTGCTACTACATTGACGGACCTATTGCGGTGGACAAGGCCGTTGTCACCAGCTCCGCCAGGGGGGCGCAGCTGCTCACCAAGGAAACCCGAAGCGTTACGTTGGGTGCCATGGCCTCCATTGCCCTGCAGATGTGGTACAGGCTTCCGGAACAGGAAAATGTGTTCCCGGCTATTTCTGAACAGATGGGGGATTATATGACCATTTCCGCAGATCCTTCCAAGCAGGAAGACTCGGAAGCCAACCGCGCCGACAACTCCGGAGCTTCCGCTTACCTGGTCATTTTGGGTGACGACTTCCTGCACTCCATATGGGGGAACAAGAAGACGCTTTCCATGTCTCCGGTGCAGGAAGAGACCGTGGCCAGGAATACGGAAGACGGGGAATCAGGAACAATGAGGGCCTATACTTCCCGTTTGGAAGGCTGGACGGGCATTGCCGTGGAATCTCCGTTTTCCGTGGCCCGCATCAAGAACATCAGCGCCCAGCATCCCTTGACGGACAAACTTGTCGCCAAGGCGAAGAGCCTGTTTCCTGCGGCCTTGCGCGGCATGATTTCCTATGTGGTTATGAACGGCAATGTGAAATTGCTGTTGCAGGAATCCAGAACCCTTACGCCTGCCACCGGAAACGGCGGAACGGGCATGATCGCCCCTGAACCCGATTCCGTGATGGGAATCAAGATTCTGGAAGTGGATTCCCTGCTTGATGACGAATCACTGTCCAGTGTCCGCGCCGCATTTGCGGAAGACTTTTTCCGCGCCCGTCGCAACTCCCTTGCCCTCAAAAATTAACCTTTTATCCGCAGAAAGGAGAAACACACCACATGATGAAGAATATGTACCGCAATGACGAAGCGCTTACGATCCGTCTGAAGATGCCGGGAACCGGAAAGACGGTAACGTCTGCCCCGATTCATATCGGACAGAAAGGAGGCATCGACAGCGCTGTCATTTCATTGAAGCACGAAGAGCTTCCCGCGCTGGCCGCCGGCAAGACGATGACCCTCACCGTCGAATCGTCCGAGGACGGTGATGCCTGGACGGAACTGGATTCCCCGAAGCTGGTTGCGACGGGGGGTGAGAGCAATGGTTCCGGCTCCGGAGAAGTGTTCATGCGCGTTCCGTTGGAGGCCGGCCCCTGGCTGCGCCTGAAAATCGCAGCTGAAACGTCCGCAGGCGACAGCACGGCACAGGAAGCCGTCCTTGCCGTCAAGGTATAACCTTATTGAAACAATGGCCCTCGTAAGGATTACTCCGGAAGCGGTTGCCCGCTATTGCCAGGACAAGGAAATTACTTCCATTGCCCGGGACAAAATCAGCGACATCATCCGCGAGGTCTGCAACGAGGTGGCGGCTGCAGTCAACTCCTGCCCCAGAAATGCCAGGATTGCGATGGATTCCAGTTCCGTTCCCGCGGAGTTGGTATTCACCACCTGCATTCTGGTGCGGGATGCCGTCACCAGCTCCGTGCCAGGTTCAAGCGAATCCCTGCAGGGGACGGCGCGGGCGGCTCAATATCAGGATGCCCGCGCGAAACTCCGCGCCGTGGCTGCCTGTGAAGTCGAGTTTGCCCCCTACGATGGGCACCAGCCCAGCGACGTCATTTACGGAGGGCCGAAACACCAGGATTGGAGCAATCCGATATGAAGAAAACCCTGAAGAAGTCGCCTGTCATTGCATTTGCGGAAGTCCTCTGTCAGCGGGCCGTGGAAATTTGCTCCGCGGCCAACAACGGGGAAGACCCGGAAATCATTATTAAGGCATGGGACGGTTCCTTTGAGGAAGAAATCAAGAGGGTGACCGGTTCCCTGGAAACCGTCATCGTCATGGAGCGTCCGGAAATTGTTCCGGACAAGTTGAGCAGGAGCGGCAAAAGCACGGCCAGATGGCACGTCACCGTGGAGAGCAACCCGCTTCTGGACGGTGACGGCTGGGACGCCGACGACCTTGCCGACATCATCCAGGAGGGCTTTCACAAGTGGCGCCGCAACCATGCCCGGCTGATGATGACGGAGGTAATCGTTACCAGCTCCAAGCCGGCTCTCGCCAAAATCCTGAAAAAGTCCATCGTCCTGACGATGGAAACAACCCTGATTATCAAACATGGCAACTAAACCCACCACCGCCGCGGCCCAGGAGGCCGCTACTGCCCCGGCGCCCCGCATCGTCAAATGCCGGGTGGCCGTCAACAAGCTGGAACTCCCTCACGGCATCGCCGCGCGGGGAAAAATCGTCCACATCCCGGAAGACGTGTACAAAGTCCACGCCGACGCCGGGAAAGTGACCTTTATTGACTACGTAAGAAGCTAACAACCATGTCAGAACTCTACAACAAGGAAATGCTGGTCGGCACCTTTCTCGACCTGTGCCCGTTCGGAACGACAGTCACGGCCGAAAGCGGCACGGACACGGTGGACGAGCATTTCAAGCCGGCGAAGGACTCCGACGCCTGGATGATGGCCAACGAAGTCATCGACTACAAAATCACGCCGACCACGGAAGACGACGCCCGCACGGTATTTTCCCGCGACACGACCTCCTATGTGACGCGGAAGAACACCAAAGTGACGGGCAACACCATCGAGATTAACTCCACGGAGGTTAATCCGGTCTGCTGGCAGGTGATTTACCAGTGCGACAGGCTGGAAGCCGGGAAGGAAGTGCAGCCCTTTTCCCGGAACATCTACGGGCAAAAGGTATGGGCGCGCCTCACCAAATACCAGGAAGACAAAAAAGAAATGATGGTCCTGGAAGTCGCGGCGCTGCTCAAGGTGGAAATCCCCACGGAAAACAACAAGCTGATCACGCCGAAATTGACGCTTGAAGTGATACCGTCCTCCCTGAATTCCCTGACGCCCACGGAAGAAATCGCCTTCCCGGCCTCCGCCGGGGCATGACAGCCGGGGCCGCCCCTCTGTTTGCATGGGGAGGGGCGGCCAGTCGCACTCCGCAAGGTGTGCGTGGATTGAACCCCCCCCCACCATTATTGAGGCATGGACACGACCGTCTCTCCCTTTTCCATCACCTTTGACGGGCGTGCCGTCGTGCGCGCCGGGGAATTCCTGCTCGACTCCCTGCCGGAACACGCTTTCCCGGTGCAGTTCGGCACGTCCGCCACGCCGATCATCAACAGCCCGTTCCCCAGGCTGGACGCATTCGGCAACCTGTCCCTGTCCTTCACCATCTCCACCGTGCGGGAATGCGCCTCCCACATGGACGCGTGGAGCGCCTTTTACGAATGGCTCAACGAATGGAAAACGGCGGGGAAGGGGGAATGGACCTGGACCGACGCCTGCGGCCGTGAACAGCGCTTTGAAGCCGTCATCGCCGACGCCGAGCCGAAGGTTCAGGGCCTGCGCCTTATTGTCTCCTACAACTTCACCCTGGGCCGCCTCCTGTGAAAACCCTTGACGTATCTTCCTCCGACTTCCTGGACATGGCCGAAAGCCCGTCCTACAACCGGCTCTCCTTCGGGGGAGCCTCCGTCTCCTTCCGCGCGCCGGTCTCCCGGTTTGCCTCCTGCCCGTTTGAAGAAGGGGAAATAGTGAAAGTCGTCTGGCGCGGGAAAACCCTGCTCATCGGCCCGGCCATCGACCTGGAACACTCCCTTGAAGGAACCTCCGAGAGCTGGGACATCAGGATTTGCGATTACTGGTGGAACCTGAGCAACATCCAGTACTTCGCGAATGGCCGCGCCAACGGCATCTTTGCCGAATACCGCCGGGGCACAGGCGGAAGCGGTCAGGAAAAACAGGCGACCGCGAACATCCGGGACGCCCTCTCCGGAGTTCTGGACCACGCCGTCAGCACGGCCCTGGTTCCCATCAAATACGACCTCCGGATCGACAAGGATGCCGAAATCATTCCGTTTGCCTACGCGTCGGAAACGTATGCCTCCCTGCTTTCCAAGATCCAGCAATGGCGCCCCAACATGGCCGCGTGGTTTGAATACGGCGCGGATGACTCCGCCACGCTGGTCATTGCCGACCATGCCGCCCTGCCGGATATCGTGCTCGACCTGTCCGCCGTGGACGTAAGCGCCCTGTCCCTCAAGGCGCGTCCCGATCTGGTGCCTCCGGCCGTGGGGTTGACCTGCAACGCCTCCGTTGTTTCCCGGGTTCAGCGCGCGCTGGCCGTCTATCCCTCAGGCGCCTCCCTGTCCCAACCCTATGTGGTGACGGCGGAAGTGGACGTTCCGGGCGGCGTCAAGGTCTCCGACACTGCCGGGCAATACAGCCCTGTGGAAACGGACTCGCTGGGTTACGACGCCCCGCGGATGATTGTCCGGGGAGACAAATTCCCGACCGGCACGGCCCAGTGGGCGGCCCGCGTCAAACGCTGGGCTCCGGCCCTGGAGGATTGCGCCGGCCTGGAAGTGGCGGCCAGTCCGAAAATTACGTCCATCACGCCGGCTGACGCGGAACACCGGGGATACAGCAGCGCGGCCATCACCCACGAACTGACCTCCGGCCAGATCAACGGAAAGAGCGCGAGAATCAAATGGGGCAAGGTCCGGGTGGATTTGCGGGTGCGGGCGACGGAGCCCCCCGACACGGTGAAGCAATATTTTCCGGAATACGGCGGAAAATCCGGAACCGGGGACCGCTGGATCGGAACATTGACGTTTGAAGTGACTACGACGAATGTCGGCTACGCGTCCTACCGGGTGGACAGGGCAGGGACGGTGGAAAGCGTATCCGACGACGGCGGAAGCCCCGGAGGCGACGAAACATCGGGCAGCTACGACACCTCCGTGTTGTATAAAAATTTCCTGAAATCTTACTACGAAGCCACCCGCGCGCTGCCCTATGACGGATCCGCGACCGTCCACGACGACTTTGACCAGGTCTGCGGGGGGCGCCTCTCCATCATGGGAGGATTGAAAGAATGGGAAACCATGCGGTCCGTCATCCAGGAAATATCCCTCGACCTTAAAACGGGAGTTTCCGACGTGACGGTGGGGGCCCCGGAACAGATCTCCCTGCAGGACTCCATCGACCGGAGCCGGCAGCTTGCCGAGGCGCTGCGCCGGACGGCCTGGGCGGATTCGTCCACGTCCGCCGGGGGCGGTTCTTCGGGCGGAGGATCCGGCAGCGGAGGCGGAGGCTCTTCCGGAGCGGACGATGAAGTCCCGGAGCTTCCCAGCGTCGGGCCGTCCGTAAAACTGCTGCAGGCCCAGGAGCCTCCCGCGTGGGGAACCAGCGCCGTCGAGGTGGGATTCCAATGCCGCCTGTCTTACGGGAGCGACGGCAAGGTGTCCGACGCCTACATCCGCAAGGGGAAGGCTATCTATGCCGGCAACTATATCGGGGGGCTGCTTCCGGAGGGGGACGGTTCCGGGGGCTGGGTGAAAAGCCCCGTCACCTCCGGGGAAATCTGGCTCAAGATCCAGCTGGACAAGGACGCGAAATACCTCGGATCCTCTCTGTCCGCCGCGGGCGGCGTTTCCGACCCCGTCAGGCTCGCGGAGGAGGACCGGGAAACCCCTTACGAATATTATTTCCATCTGGCCACCATCGACGGCAGCAAGGTGGTGCAGCACCAGGCGGGCACGGTTTATCTCCTAATCCACCCGGGAACCTTCGGCCCCTCCGGAATGTCATGATCAGGATATACACCTTCACCTATGCCGGAGACGCGCAGGAAGCCGTGGCCTGTGTCCGGTGCGCCAGGACGGCTCTTCCGGAGGCGGTGGTTACGGTGGTGGACGACAGCGCCGCCCCGGTGCCCCCGGAGGCCAGGAGAGCTCTTGTAGCGTATGGGGCGCGGTATCGCCGGAGTTCTTTCCCCCGCTGCGGCAACCTGCGCGGCCCGGAGTGCGTCCGGGGAATCATTGCCACGCTGGCCAAGGGGGCGGAGGATGGCGATACCGTCGTCAAGATTGACTCCGACACGGCGCTTCTGTCGGGCGGATGGGTCCGTGATATGCAGCATAACGGTCTTGCGCTGCACGCCTCCGGCTACCAGGTCCCCCGGAACCCGTCCGAACGGTCCGCCTACGGAAATTGCTACGCCCTGAGCGGCCGGGCGGCCAGGATGGCCGCCGAAGCGCTGGAATGCGCCGCCATCCCCCCGCTCGCCCCGGAAGACCTCACCATCTGCCGGGCCGTCATGGATGTCTGCGGCCGGGAGCGTGTCCGGCTTGACGAGCCGTGGACGCCCCGGAACCGGGCCGGGCGGTGGTCCTGGTGGAACTGGGACAGCCGGACGGCGAATCCGGAGGACTATGCCCGCAGCTATGACGTGGTGAGCGTCGGCAATCCCCTGCCTCCCCACGTTCCCAAAAGCGCCCGCCGGGAAGTCATGCTCGCCCTGTGCGACGCCCGTTTGAATCCATGAATGCTCCGGCAACCACGGATATGTCCCCCTTCAACTACCCGCTGAAACAACAACAGCCAACCAAATAAAACCAATCAGTAAAACCATGTCAGACAGAGACTTGAACATCAACATCAGAACGACCGCCGACACTTCCGGAGCCACTCAAGCCGCCGCATCCCTGGACAGGATACGGGAATCCGGCGAATCCATTTCGCAGACCTCCGGCGTGATGGACCAGATCGCGGATTCCCTTTCCCGTGTCAAAACGGTCGCTGAAGAAACCGGCGCCGCCATGAAGGACGGCATGGGGGCGGAATATGAACAAGCCCTGGAAAACGCCAATTCCAAACTTGACCAATACGCCGACGCCCTGACCGCCGCCGGCTCCCGGATGAAAGCCGCCTTCAACGACAACCCGGGATTGACCGGGTTTATTGACGAAGTCACCAACGCCGTGCTGACCTCCGAGGAATTCAGGAAGAAGCTGGAACAGGTGGATGACGTCTTTGAAGTCCTCAACAACAAAATGTCTGATTTGGATCTCGGGGCGAAATGGGGAGATGACCTTGACGAAAACCTTCAACAAATCATCGACGGCTACAACAAGGAAATGGATGCCGCCGACAAGGCCGCGGAAAAGGCGGAAGCCGCGGAGGCCCGGAAGCAGCAGGCCGCCGCCGCCACGGTGGAACGGCTGGAAGCCAACAACCGCCGCGCCTCCGCCACCTATGAGGAACTGCAGGCCGAACTGGAATCCTACATTGCCAAACTGGAAGAAGCCCGGAAGGCCGGGGACAACGTAGCCCAGGCGGACGCCCTGAAAAATATCCAGGATCTGGGACGGCGCATCAAGACGGCCGGGGATGCCGGACAACTCACTTCCACGCAGGTCAAGGGGCTGGCCGGGCAAATCACCATTGCGGCAACGCGCATCCTGGGCATGTCCAGCGCCCTCCGCGGGGCGATCCCGTTCATTCATTTATTCGGAACCACCATCAAAACGGCGATGGGGCCGTTGGGCTGGGCCATGCTGCTGATCCAGGGGCTGACCGCCGGCATTACCGCCCTGATTGACCACTTCAAGACCAAAAGCGACGAATTGGAGCGGCAGGCGGAACAGGCAACCGAAAGGATGAAAAAACGTGCCAGGGATGCTGCCGAATCTATCAAAAAGAGTTATGAAGCCATCCAGGACTATAACAAAGCCGACCGGACGCAGGAAATCAACAAAGGGTTCGAGGACTTCATCAAGGGCATTACGGCGGAATACCGTTTGCAGACCCAGGAAATTGAGCGGCAAATCCAGTTGAGAAGGGAGGAAGCCGCCCGCCAGAAGGGGATTGACACGCAGGAAGCCGAGCTTGCCCGCGTGAAGTTGGACAATGACTTTGAAGACGGCAAAATCACCAAACGTCAGCGGGACTACGGCATGATGATGATTGACCAGAATCTTGACGACAAAATACGCCGCCGGGATCTGGAAGTAGCGCAGAAGGAATTCATGGACTACGGAAAGCAGTTGGATACGGCCGTTCAAAACCGTGACCGTTTGCAAGATAAGGACTTCGATATGAAGTTCATTCAGGGGCAGATGCCCTCCCTTCAGGAGGTTGAAAGACTGTTCCAGCAACAGTTCAAAGCCCAGGAACGGATTGATGCGAGTAACAGGAAGCTTCCAGAGACAGAGAAGAGAATAGCTGATCTCGAAAAGGTTGTAAATACTGCACTGAGTAAAGGAGTTGAACCGGGGGAAGCGTACAATGAGCTACTCCGCCAGAAGGAGAAAAAGGAACGTCTTCTATCTGCCCGTGATGCAGCCCAAAACGAGGGAAATGCCGCCACTGTCAGAATAGATGAACTCCGGGACTTGTTCCGCCAATCCGGCGTGAACTTTGAACCCTCCTATCAGAAAGGAACAGATGTAACCAGCCGAACCGGAGAATATCAAAAAGCCCTGGAAGACCAGAACAGCAAGGCAAAAGAACTTGCGGACAAACTTGCCGATGCCAGAGAAGAAGCCGGGAGGATAGGGGATATTATGGGGGCCTATGAACGCAACATTGTTGATCAGGAGCGGAGCATCAGGACGCAAGACCGGCTCAATTCCGCCAATATTGACCTGTTCAACAAACGGGCTGACAAAAAGGAAGCCCAGGAAGCCAAGAAGGCCCAGGAAAAGCTTGAAAAAGAGCGGGACCGGGAACTGAAGAAGCTTCAGCGGGAACAGCAGAAAGATACTAAAGAGGCGTTTAAAACTTTTGTACAGGGATTGCTCATGAAAACGGGCGAAAGTTCTAGCCCCCAGCAGTCAGACCTGGCCAACAAGGCACTTGATGCCATACGTAAAAATATTGAAGCCGCAGCCGCGGATGGAAACATTGATGAAGCTGAGATGAGGGAATTAGGCAAGCTCTACGTTGCCAAGCTTCAGGAATTAGGACTGGCAACAAAACGTGCCATCAATGGATTGAAAGAGGAATTAACCCAGGGGTTGAGAGGAATCAATGCTCAAATTGACGCAATAGGTAAATGGGCCAATACTACCCAAAGGCAGAAACGCCCCGGGGGAATTGTTAATCTTCCTTACCGTAAAAGATGATGAACAAGCCCCTGGCACCCGCGCCCCTGACCTCAGGGGCACACTCCCCCCCCCAGCGCAGCGGACAATGCAATCACTCTCACAGTAGATGATGCCACCTTTGACGCTTGGAATAATGCCGGTGCTCCCTAATCCTTCGCCCAAAAGAAAACGCCCCGCAACGTTTTGCTCGTCCGGGGCGTTTCTGTGTTCAGTGGATTCAGGAGAAACGGTTATTGCTTATCCGTGGAGTTTCCGGAGTTATATACTCTCTTGGCTATGACGGAAAGCAAGTCAACGGTGCAGGAAAGTAATTTAATGACTTTGGCACACCAGAAGCACCCAAGGCAGGAGAAGGCTCCGGAAAGTAGGTAAATAATACCAATAGCGGCATATCCTGGCCCCGTGTTGCATAAAGCTAGTATCACCCCAGCGAGTAGAGCAAGAATACCCATGATCTGGAATAATCCCTCAACAGTTGGTATAAGCTCTACGTCTGTTGATGTTGCTTCCGTTCGCTCTTGTTTTTTTTGCAAACTGTTTTTTTCAGATTTCTCTTTCCACTTCTGTTCTAAAACCGTTCCGAACTGCACCCACTCTTGACCGCCAGCAATGCAAACAAGGCTTTTTTGTGTTATCTTGCCTTCGGCGTAGAAAGTTTCTAGTGATGCAAAGGAATACGGCCCTTCCGTCTGTCCTTCCTCCGTTGCAATGTAATACTGTTCCATTGCTTTTTATCATTTCCAGATAGTATTTTTCTGCAAGTCCAAAATAGACAAGGCTGATTTTTTCTGGCACTCTTCCTTCTGGAAAGAATTACCGAGAACACGAGCAAGAAGCTGTGACGCACTGCAAGTTGTCCGTAGGTTGTCCGTATAAGGGGTTAAATAGGGTCAAATACGGATAAGTGCGGACAATTATGAAAGGGGGGAGGATTAAATAACCCATTGAAAATGCTAGAAAAGTTAAAATAAGTTTAACGTCCGTAAGTGCCTTCTAAGCAGTGGGTCACTGGTTCGAATCCAGTTGGACGTGCCATTTTTTAACCCCGTATTCTTTTTAAGAATACGGGGTTTTTCATGCGATAAGAGCTTTTTCACCAAAAGCCGGCTTTCTTAAAAATGGAGAGGCAAGGTAAGTATGGTTAACTCTGGTGAACAGGCTGCATAGAAGCACTATTACGCATGGTTCGGACTGTTTTTCCAATCAATAGTGATTGATTTTTGAAACTGGAGGGATGATGTAATGTGGCTGAAGATTTTTTCTCTGTGTTGAGAGATAGGATAGTCTGTGGCCGTCGTGATAAAAGGAACAAAAAAATGAAAGGGTTCCGTGAAAGATTAAGAAGAATGGCCCGGAAGGCCAGGCTGGCGGAGAACCTGCGATGTTTTAGAAAAATACCGGCATGGGTATGCAAACAGTGCATTTTCAGAAATGCTCCCGTGGAAAAGAAAATTTGAACTTTTGAATAATTCTTATTTTATCCGGCGGTGGCGAATCTCTCCGGTATTGGTAATACGGGAGTATGGAGACGTCTTTGAATATTCATCCTGAGTGAGTACATTAACGCATAACTCCAGGATTTTATGCATGCCGTACATAGGAAGATCTATGTCCGGATGTAGTTTCTGGAATTTGTGAACAATTTCCATTTCCGTTTCCGGAAAATTCACGGGAATGGTATTGGGAAGCTGAACTTTCCACGACTCGCCTTCACTCATCAGCTTATCGATAAAGAGATATTGGGTGACAGGAATGTTACCGCGTGCAGTAAACCAGGTATGTACGGTGCGGACGGAAACGCGGCATTGTTCCGCAAGCCATCGGCGTGTTTTGCCGTGAGCCCGGAGCCATTCCTTGATTCTGAGTTTTTTCGGGTCACATTCTTCCGTATTGGAAGGTGGATTCAGATCTGAATCGGAAACCAGGCCTGGAATGATGCGGGAAAGCGCTTTTTTGGTATTGGCCGATATTTTACGAACGCTCATCTGTGCGTAAAAAGTTTGCGGCCGGATGCCTATCTCCTCCGCCAATTGATAGGACTTGCGGTTTTGGCTTTGTAGCCACTCCTTCACCAAAATGCGTATATCGTCGTCAGACATGAATTTGTGCAGATTTGTAATGAAAGAAAAGATAGGGAAGAGGCGATAACAACACTATTTTCTCTTTCTCTGGAATCGATCCGGAATATCGGATCCTCTTTTCAGCTTCTGCTTTTGATGCTGGAAAGAGCATCCAGTGCTTCACTCGCCCATTCCGGAACGGTCAGGCCATGGCGTTCAGCTTCATTCCTGAACTTTTCATACTTTTGAGGAGTAACGGGAACGTGGATGCTGTTCGGATTTTTTGTTTGAGCCAGGCGTGCCTGTTTGGCGTACTCTTCCTTCATGATTCTGATGATAAGGCGTTGTCTGGCACGGGGAATTGGAACAGTGGAAAGCCATTTATCGACCTGACTTTTGCTGACGCCGCAAAGGTCGGCAAATTCGTCCCGGGTCATTTTCGTAAGAGCGAGAAACTTTCTGATACTGGACTTCATTTCATCCATGAGCGCATTTTTCGCATTCAGAAAAATCTGGCAAGCCATTTCTGGCATATTTTCTATTTTAGAAAATAATATTGTCTTTGTGTATCCAAAAAGGTAAATCATTTTTCCTAAATCCAATGAAACTCAAAAAAGTGTGGATGCTGAGCGTGTTTATTTTCTTATTCCATATGAAAAACTCCATGATTAATATCTTTTCTTTTTGGGATTATTTTGTATTCTATTCTGGTGGAAAGAACACGATAACGGCTCTTCTATCTTTCCTTTTCTTTTTCTATTGGCTTGACGCAGAAGGTTACGATAGTACCGTGTTACCATGTTAAATTCCTCTCTGTTGGTTTTAGGGTGTTCCATGATCTTTGCGGTGTCTGCCGGAATGCCATTGCATGCAGCTTCTTCTGAGAAAAAGGAAAACAAAACGGTTGCTTCGGAGGATGCCCTTCCATCACTTGCTCTGGATGGTTTGCCGGATGTATGGATACAGGGAACTCCGGTAAAGGAATGGGAAAAGGACAAAGTGTACATTTTTGAATTTTGGGCTACCTGGTGTGGCCCGTGCCTGGCTGCTATGCCCCATATGGAACAATTGCATCAGGCATTTAAGAATAATCCTCATATGCAGGTTATCGGAGTTAACGTCATGGACAGGAAATCTCCGGAATCTCTGAAAGAATTTTTAAGAAACCGTCCATCGCCCCTTACTTATGCCATGGCCGTGGATGTGGATGGGAAAAAAACCAGGGATAAATGGCTGTCTCCAATGGGGGTTAACGGCATCCCCCATGCTTTTGCCGTTAAAAACGGCAAGCTTATTTGGAGAGGGCATCCTGGAAAACTTTCTGAAGAAATGATGCGGGCCATGTTGAAGCCTGATTTTTCTGCAGCATCTCTTCCGGGGGATAATCCCGGCGCAAACGCCCGTGCATGGAAGCTCTACCGCCAGGTTTCTGAGAGAACGGGAGAGCTTGCCCGGAAGGGAGGAAAGGGGGAAGCTCAGGCCTTTTTAAGGCAAATTCAGGATTCGGGACAGTTTCAGCAGGATCAGATCATTCAACTGAAAATGGTTCCATTCAGAGTCTTGGCGGAATTGGAAAAATTCCAGGAAGCTCAAGCCGTACTGGATGACCTGTGCAAAGAGTATCCGGACAATTACCGTGTACAGATTGATGTGGCGGGAACGCTTCTAAATGGAAAATCCGTGCCTGCCGGAAAAATGGATGCCGCCCTGGTGGAAAGATGTCTGAACCGTTGTATTGAAATCTCCAGAAGGAATAACAAGGAAGCTTCCTTGCCATGGAAACTGATGGCGGAACTTAGGGAACGGCAGGGAAACATGGAAGAAGCGTTGCAGGATATGGAAAAGGCGCTTTCCTTAACGTCCATCAGCAAAACCTGGACGAAGTTGCAGCAGCTTTCAGGTAATAAGGAATCCTTTCAGAATATTGTAAATCAGACGGTTGCTGAAATAAAACCGGAACCTCCGAGGAAGATGCAGGAAATGGGAGTAGTGCAGGAAGACAAACAGTACACTCCCCTGTTCAGCAAATTAAGATGGTTCAATCATCCCGGTCTAACAGGACTTCCTGTCGGCAAAACCGTATTCATCAGCTTCTGGAGAGGCCACAATAATATACTTGGAGAAACAGCTCCTGGAAGAGCTCTTGATGCCGTTCTTAAAAAACACGGGCTCTTAGACCATCCGGGAGTAAAAGCCGTGGTATTGGGGCTCAATCCGTCGGCGGAAAAACAGATGCGGGACTATTTATCCGGGCCGGAAGGATGGACTCCTTATCCTGTCGGTATTCCATCGGATCGTTCGGTCATTGAATTTTGTGATTTGCTCAAACTTGACTCATTTCCCGCCGCGGTCGTCGTTCGTGACGGAACATTGCTGTGGGCTGGAGAAATTAAGAAGATGCCCGAATGGGTGGCGGAAACTGCCAGATTGGACTCTTTTGACAAAAACAGGTTTGCGGAAGAAGATGCGAAACGGAAGGCCCGCCAGCAGGCCATGTATGCTGTCATAAAAAAATCCTTTGAATTGAGGCGGGAAAAGAAATTTGATGAATACCAGAAGTTGATTGAGGAAAATGCAGGGCAGTTTTCCGATAACGGATGGTTTGCGTCTACTGTGGCGGAAGTGCGGGCGGAAAAGGCTTGGAAGGAGAAAAATTATCGGAAAATGGTTGATATCTTTGACCACGTCTTGGAGCGTTTCCCCCGGGAAGATTCGCTTGCTTCCTATATCCTGAAAATCCTTAACGGCTCGGAGGAAATGCGTAAATACAGCTATAAGGCGGCTCGGCGCGCTCTCCAGATTATGAGGGATTCTAATACGAGGGATGATGGCGGATACAATGCCGCCTGCTATGAAGTGATGATGAATATGGCAATGGAGAAAAAAGATTATGCCCAGGCAAGGAAGGATGCTGTAAACGCCCTCCGGGAACTGCCTCTGGTTCATCAATACGCAGTCATGAAGAAAAAGAGTGGAGGAGGCAAAAAGTAGAGAGAAACTTAGGACTTCTGAAACGTTTAGGCCTCTTTCGTGGTGAAAGAGGCTTTTTTATTAGAAAAAAATAAAAATGTAATACATTGATAATCAGATATGTTTTGATTTTGATCTCAACAAATCGCAAAAAAGAGGACGAAAAAAATTGACAAAAAGGTGTGGTAT
>UMLG01013581.1_pt1 | contig 34510 bp, 30 predicted proteins | sample 1966511 | NCBI WGS metagenome assembly UMLG01 (sample SAMEA4836195, study PRJEB28245) | human gut metagenome | biome: gut microbiome; material: fecal sample | place: Denmark | collected 2008
AGCCTCTGCGTCATTCGCCCGCTTCAAACCGTTCAATTCGCTGATTTCAATAATCCAGCCATTGGTTATGGTTTCTACCTTCTCCTTGTCACCACTGGCAAAAGAGAACGAATCGTTGAACCACTTTCCACTGATGGTCTTGAAAAAGGTGCTTTTCCCGATACCTTGCGGACCAGGCAGAGTCAGTACGTTGTCAAACTTGCAACCGGGGGTGAAAACCCGGGCAACAGCCGCCACGAACCATAGTTTTGTCTGTTCCCTGACAAGCGGCGTGTCCTCTGCTCCCAAATAATCAATAAGGGTTGTAGCTATGCGGGGCTGTCCGTCCCATGTCTCTTGGATGATAAAATCCTGTACAGGGTTAAAACTCCGTTCCGAAGAGGTCGTTTTTAGCATTTCAAAAACTTTATTCTGCGTCAGATGTAATCTGTATGTCCTTTCCAAATAGTCTTGTATCTTTCCTGCCGATTCCTCATCAACCTTGTTACCATTTACATTGCGAAACAAAGGGCTGAAACATACATCGTCCTGACAAAAAGTATCATATCTTATCCGACTAAGATTCTCATCCAAAGTGAAAATAAGTCGGAGGTTACTGATGGAACGGACTGGATTTCCATAGCTGTCTGTTACCAAATCTTTTTTCCAATTATCTTCCATATTACTGCTCCTTAATATGGATTCCACCTGACTCTTTTGCCAAAGACAGTGCAAGGTCTGCATCCACCACAATTTTTCGCCCTATCTGTGTGATAGCCTTGTCTATGATGCCGCTCTTCTTAATGCGGTTAGCCGTGGGTACGCTGCATCCGAACACACGGGCAATACCCTCTATGCCATAATAGTTGCCTTTGGAGGCCATTGGGGATGTGGATTTCTCGGTGGACTCTACACTTTTTGTGATGAGAAAGCAAAGCTCCTCGCCAGTCATCATGGCGATAGGCTTTTGAAGTAATTGATTAAAATTGAATCTTTCTTCCATACCTTTACTTGTTTAGTTATTAGATACTTTAAGCTTCGGTTCAACTCTGTGAAACCGATTTCACAAGCAAAAGTAGTGTATGAAACTCTGCGTATCGGTCGGTTTATTTATAGCTTAATTTTACCGACCGAATTACAACAGATGTTTGCAGTAAAAAACGAATAGCTAGATTTCCCAACTACCCGTTATTGATGAAAAAGTCCGTCCATCGGTCTATTATTCGTTTTGCCTTGACGAAGCTGTTCCCTCTTTGAGGCAAGTCTAAAACCATATCCTTGATTTCGCCATATCGCTTCTGTGGTATATCGTGTCCGTAATGCCGTTGAGAGAACTGTTCTATGGCACGATGGAATGCCATGTACTTTGTAGACGCTTTTATTCTGCCCGCTTTCGCCAATGATTTCAACAGATAGGCAAGGCTTATGTCCTCGGTATTCTCTTCAAGGAATAAACAGATTCCTTGCTTGATGCGTTCCTTGTCCCCAATGAGGATATCATCCAATGATTGCATAACCTTTTTGTTCCCACGTCTACCTTTGACTTTTCGCAAGGCAAATATAACTTCCTTCCATATTTCAGGGTTACACTTCTCTACAGTATCTTCCCAATCCGCTTTGGTTTCTGTGCCCATCTCTATACTTCCATTGACAAGCATGGTAACGCATGACTTTACCAAAAGCATATCACCATGGTCAACCTCTTCACTGTTCAGCAGATGGTCAAGTAACTTAGCCATACGTGAAAGACCGTGGTCAAATACCACGAAATAGTACACGCAATAAGCCAAGTCTTCTTTCTTTTCCATCACACGGTCATAGAGGTTAGCCATAAATCCACCAATAAACACCGCATGGGAGAGGAAAACAATTTGAGAGATATAGGCCAGGAACTGATAGACCATTTTTCTTTCCAGTTTACTCAACAGATAACAACCTTTGCTGTTTCTCATAAGCAAATCCAACTGTACAGTCAAGTAGGTCTCATTGCCAATGGCAGGTGATTCCAGATTTCAATAGGCGTTTCAGAATGAACCATCAGCAGCCCTGATTTCGGAGAAGTAAGCAGTTCAATTGTCCCCGTTTTTACGTTGATACCTATCCACAACCGTTTGTTTGTAATACATTGGGCGATGGTTTCGGTATATTGGCCAGCCCATTGTCGGTTTGCGATGTCTGGTACATCCTTCCGTTGGCAAAATCTGAAAGCCAATTGTACATCATCAAGGCTTCGGGTGGTGTGCAGTCCCGCATCATCTGGTACATGTCCATCAGAACAGTTATACCTCCTTTAGCCACAGCATCTATGCGCTTACAAAAGTTGGTATATACTTCTTCATTGACTGATTTCCATGCACGGATAGCCATATCTGCAGTGTCCTTTCTCTTGGAATAGGATTTTATCCTTTCTATGAAATTTTTCATTGTCTTATGGTATTAAGGTTGTCTGAACAGTTTGAGCAATTCTTCTGTGGACATGCTTGCCAGCTTTGCCAACAGAGCATCCCTTTCAGAAGTATTACCCAGGTTTAGTAGCTTTGAATTGTTCTGCATCTGTATGTCGATAGGATAATGCTCGATGTAGATTTGAGTAATGGCATGGTCTGAAGAAGCATGTCCCATGCTCTCCGAGATATAATCCATATCCACTCCGGCATTATGCAGGTTGGTGGCAAACGAGTGCCGGCACCATGTACCGGACGGACAGATGGACTTGTCCCAATTCAATGCTTCATGGCATATCCTGATAACACGGTCTTTTACGTTTGAGTTTTCCTGCATGGTATATTTACGGCGCAACTCTTCTGTTTCCGCACCTTTTAATATATGAGGAAAAACAAAGCCACCCCGAGTCGGAGGTGCCGCCACTTCATCTAACACATATTGTAAAGGAGGGATAATGGGAACGATTACTTCTGAATCGTCAGCACTTCTTCGGGAAGTTTTCTTTCGGTTGAAACGGAAAGCCTTGCCATCTGTCTGATAATAATAACTATCGTAAGTCAATCGTCCTGCATCTGCCATGTTAAAGCCGTTGCACAGGTACTGGGCAAGAAACAACCCCAATGAGTAGTGGGCACGTTGGGTATATTCTTCCGACCAATGTTCGGGATATTTCTTTGAGACAAAAAGGTTGTAGAGCTCCGTCATCTGACAGACATTCAGGAAGCTCTGTTTGCGCTTTGCACTCTTGGGTATGCTCACAAGCCCTTTCTCCTTCTTGTTAGAAAAAGGATAAGGAACATCTTTGAGATAGCCTTCATGTATACACCTGTTCCATACAGCACGGCAACAACGGAGATAAATCCCGGCGGTAGTATCGCTGATTTTCCCGACTATCGCCCCATTCTCGTCTTTTACTCCATCATGCATTCCGTCTTTCCACTTCTGAATTTCTGCAGCACTGATGCAGAATCCTCTAATCATATTGCTTCCGAGAATTTTTCTGAATGATTTGAGTGCGCATTCGTAGTTCTCTGCTGTGGTAAAACGTGCGCCACCATCGTCTGTCCGTAATTCATGGATGATTTGTTCCCATACACCGACAAAGGTTTGTGCCTTGGTCGTATCTTCTTTGGATGGCATCACTCCCTCACCCATGATACATTGGCGTACCATTTCAAATGTCAGGATACCACCTTTGTTTAGGTTCATCAGAATTTCTTTGTATTTGGGGACAAAGCTATCTTTCCACTCTTTTTGAAGTTTGTAGTTCTCGCTCTTGCATTTAGTCGCATTACAGATGTCTGAGAACTTTCTTTCAGTGAAAGAACTTCCGACAGTAAGATAAAAGAATTTGCGGTCTATCGTGAAACGGAGAGATAACGGAAACTCGCACGCGTTTTTCCTGCGAGTACGTGAGTCCAACACGACAGAAACAGAACAGTTCCGTTCCTTGAAAAGCGACAGGGACTTTGTCAGTTTTTCCATTGCATTCATTGTTTATGTTCAACATAACCTCTGAATACAGACGCTTTGCAATGTGAGGCATACATATACAAAACACTGCATATAACCACAGAGTCCCTATCCTTTAGGCAGATAAAAACATTGTCGTTATATGCAGCGGTGCAATCTCGTCGTCTTCTGTCGCTGACTGGTAACCGGGCTTATGCTAATCGGTCTCAACCCCTGAAGCAACTCTCGCGTTTCGTTTGTCATAGAGTACCCTCCGACTGGCACTCCCTCTACGCATTGATTCATCGGAATGGGATAACCCTCCCACGGCGGTTAGGCAAACTCACTTTTCTTTTTCAAGAAAGAGCACCACCAAGGTCATGGCTTGCCACAAATGCATTACGCGATACAAAAGTACGATATTATTCTATAAATCAAGGTATAAATGGAATATATTTGAGCTTATTTAACCGCCAATCATCGTCATATTAACAACATACCTTAATAAAGGTGTTATAGGATTGCACGGAGTTTCACGGAAGTTCTATGCGTGAACAGAGCCAACTCAAACCGTTTGTTTACGCATTGTTTACGCAGACAAAGAAAAAAGCACTTGCGATTTCTCGTAAGTGCTTGATTCTTAATGTGGACCAGCCAGGGCTTGAACCTGGGACCTCCAGATTATGAGTCTGTTGCTCTAACCAACTGAGCTACAAGTCCAAAGAACATTTTTATTAAAACTGATGCAAAAGTAATGGTTTCGGTTGAAACTTGCAACTATTGAGCAGAAAAAATTAATAAAAAAATCAAATCAATCCGGATATATAAATATATATTGTAAATTTGCGGAACTGAATACTTTAATAAATCGACTTATGTCACAAAATGTAAATGAACCTTATCTGACGGGACTTACCGACCAGGAAGTTCTTACCAGCCGTCAACAACACGGAGAGAATCTGCTGACTCCTCCCAAACGTCCCTCTATTTGGAAACTTTACCTGGAAAAATTTCAGGATCCTGTAATCCGAGTTCTATTAGTAGCCGCCGTATTCTCCCTGATTATATCCATTATTGAAAATGAATATGCCGAAACCATCGGTATTTTCTTTGCCATTTTTCTGGCTACCGGAATCGGATTCTATTTTGAATATGATGCCAACAAAAAATTTGATCTGCTGAATGCCGTTGGCGAGGAAACTCCTGTTACGGTCATCCGCAACGGAAAAATCCGGGAGATTCCGCGCAAGGATATCGTAGTCGGAGATATTGTCGTATTAAACACGGGAGAAGAAATTCCAGCTGACGGTACATTACTGGAAGCTGTCTCTCTGCAGGTCAACGAGTCAAGTCTGACCGGTGAGCTGATGGTCAACAAAACAACAGACGAAGCTCATTTCGACGACGAAGCTACTTATCCGTCGAATACCGTTATGCGAGGTACGACTGTTACGGACGGACACGGAATCATGAAAGTGGAGCGTGTCGGAGATGCAACAGAAATCGGTAAGGTGGCACGTCAGGCAACAGAACAGAACCAGGAGCAGACCCCGCTGAACATTCAGCTGACCAAACTGGCCAACCTGATCGGAAAAGCCGGATTTACGATTGCTGCCCTGACTTTTATTATCTTTACCAGCAAAGATTTGTATCACTACCTTTCTCTCAATGAAGTCAATGACTGGCATCAATGGATGGAGATCGCACGTATCGTTCTGAAGTACTTCATGATGGCTGTTACCCTGATTGTCGTAGCAGTTCCGGAAGGATTGCCGATGAGTGTTACCCTGAGTCTGGCCCTGAACATGCGCCGTATGCTCAAGACCAACAACCTGGTGCGCAAGATGCATGCCTGCGAAACCATGGGAGCCATCACTGTAATCTGTACAGATAAGACAGGAACACTGACTCAGAATCTGATGCAGGTCTACGAAGCCAAGCTGGATGAAAGCCAGCCTGACCTGATTGCTGAAGGCATTGCAACCAACTCAACTGCTTTTCTGGAAGAAAAAGGAGAAAACGAAAAACCGAGCGGAGTAGGAAATCCGACAGAAATCGCCCTGCTTCTCTGGCTGAATGCACAGGGAAAGAATTACATGCCTCTGCGCGAACAGGCTAAGATTGTCAATCAGCTGACTTTCTCTACTGAACGGAAATACATGGCTACTCTGGTGGATTCACCCATCCAGGGAAAACGGGTACTTTATATTAAAGGTGCTCCGGAAATCGTCATGAGCAAATGTCAGTTAAGCAGTCAGGAAGTAACCTCTTTCAACGAACAGCTGCTTGCTTACCAGAACAAAGCAATGCGTACTCTGGGATTGGCTTACAAGTATATCCCGGAAGGAGCATCCGAAGATTGCTCTGAACTGGTCAATGAAGGCGGTCTGACATTTCTGGGTATTTTTGCCATCAGCGACCCGATCCGGCCGGATGTTCCGGATGCTGTCAAGAAATGCCAGTCTGCCGGCATCAGCGTAAAGATTGTAACGGGAGATACTCCGGGTACAGCCACGGAAATTGCCCGTCAGATCGGCTTGTGGAAGCCGGAAGATACGGAACGTAACCGGATCACCGGTGTGGAATTTGCTGCACTGAGCGATGAAGAGGCACTTGAACGTGTACTCGACCTGAAAGTTATGAGCCGTGCCCGCCCGATGGACAAGCAGAGACTGGTTCAGCTGCTCCAGCAGAAAGGGGCCGTAGTTGCCGTAACCGGTGACGGAACAAACGATGCTCCGGCTCTAAACCATGCCCAGGTAGGCTTGTCTATGGGTACAGGTACTTCCGTAGCCAAAGAAGCCAGCGATATTACCCTGCTTGATGATTCCTTCCACAGCATTGCAACGGCTGTCATGTGGGGACGTTCGCTCTACAAGAATATCCAGCGCTTTATCGTCTTCCAGCTGACCATTAATGTCGTAGCATTGCTTAGTGTATTGCTGGGAGCTTTCTTTGGAACTGAACTGCCATTGACCGTAACTCAGATGCTTTGGGTAAATCTGATTATGGATCCCTTCGCTGCCATGGCACTGGCTTCCATTGCACCAAGTATGGACGTAATGAACGAAAAGCCGCGCAAGCGTACAGACTTCATCATCAGTCCGGCCATGCGAAACAATATATTCGGTGTGGGACTGGGATTCCTGGTCATCCTCATGGGCCTGCTGGTTTATTTCAAGAATCTGCCCGGAGGTATGGATACCCGTCATCTGACCATCTTCTTCACGATCTTCGTCATGCTGCAATTCTGGAACCTGTTTAATGCAAGTGTATTCGGAACCAACCATTCTTTCTTCAAGGATGCAAGCCATGCCATGGGTATGCTGGGAGTAGCCGCCATTATCCTGGTAGGCCAGCTTCTGATCGTATCATTCGGCGGTAAGGTGTTCCGTACGGTTCCTTTATCCGTAGAAGACTGGATCTACATCATCGCCGGTACGTCCGTCGTATTGTGGCTGGGTGAAATTATACGCGGTGTAAAACGATTAACCAACAAATAATGAAACAGAACATTCGTCATATTATATTCGATCTGGGAGGAGTCCTGCTGAACCTGGACGTAGAAGGTTGTACCCGGGCTTTTGAAAAGGCCGGACTAAAAGACATCCGTTCAGTACTTACCGGAACCAACGAAGGAGGTATTTTCAGCGAGTATGAACGGGGAGAAATCGGTACTCCGGAATTCAGAGACGGTATCCGTCAGCTGGCCAGTCAGTCTCTGACAGACGATGAAATAGACCGGATGTGGGTCAATGAACTTTTAGATATTCCGCAGGAGAAACTGGATTTACTGGTTTCTCTGCGGAGCAAATATGATATTTATCTGCTCAGCAACACCAATGAACTTCACTGGCAGCATGTTGTCGAGAGCCTGCTTCCCCAACAAAATTACCGGGTCGAGGATTTGTTTAAGGAAACATTTCTTTCCTTCAGAATGAAACTGGCCAAGCCAGATCCGGAAATATTCCGGGAGGTACTCCGCCAGGCCGGGCTTAAACCGGAGGAAACTTTATTCATTGATGATTCTGCTGTAAACTGCCAGGCTGCACAGTCTGTCGGCATCCAAACAGAACATTACAAACCCGGCAATGACTTAAGTCTGCTGTTCAACTGAGAAAATGGAGATACTGACAGAGAATCCATCACTGGTCTTACCGCCAAGCATTGCCACCATCGGATGCTTTGACGGTGTACACCGCGGTCATCGCTACCTGATCCAACAGGTATGTGAGGCTGCCGTGAAGCGAGGATTACATACAACCCTGATTACGTTCCCCATACATCCCCGACAAGTTATGCAGGCAGACTATCAGCCACAACTGCTTTCCTGCCTCCCCCAAAAAACGGCTTTACTGAAACAGCTTCAGGCTGACTACTGCCTGATGTTGCCTTTTACACATGAACTCTCCCGTCTCTCGGCCAAGGAATTCATGAACATGCTGCATGAACAGTTCAACATTCAGGCCTTGCTTATCGGGTATGACCATCGGTTCGGTCACAACCGGAGCGAAGGATTTCAAGACTACTGCCGCTATGGGAAAGAACTTGGAATGGAGATTATTCAGGCACAGGCTCTCATAGAAAATGGAGTATCTATCAGTTCCTCCATCATCCGCAAACTGCTGAAAGAGGGAAATGTAAAAGATGCCAATCATTTCCTGGGTTATTCCTACTATCTGGACGGCAAAGTTGTCAACGGATACAAAGTCGGACGGACACTGGGATTTCCGACTGCCAATTTAAGACCGTCATGTCCGGACAAACTGATTCCGGAAGAAGGAGTATATGCGGTCCATGTATATCTGAAAGAACAGCGCTTTGCCGGAATGCTGAATATCGGTCACCGCCCGACTCTCAATAATGGTAGTGATCTGAGCATTGAAGTTCATATTCTGGATTTCAATGCTAACATCTATGACCAGTCCATGCGGATTGAATTTGTGCAGCGTATCCGTACCGAACAGAAATTTACCGGCCTCAACGAACTGATCGAACAACTCCAGCAGGATCGGAAAGAAGTCAGAAAGTTATTGCTGGAGTGACATGTCATATATCTCACGCAGATCTGCAAAAGCAAGTTAAATATATCGTTTTTCGATAATTTTCAATAGAGATTATTTGCACAATAATAAATTAGCCCTACCTTTGCGTTATCGAAAAACGATATATTTTTATTGAAAAGCGAAGTGTAACAGTTATTGCAGCCACAAACAAACCGTAAAACACGACAAAACTTTTACTGAAGCTAAAAATATAGATCTCATGAAACGTACCATTAAACTTATCATCTACTTCATTGCCTATCAGCTGGCGTTCAGCAGCTTTCCGGCTATTGCATACATGCTGCGTACTCATAGTTTCGAAATGCCTTTGGCAACCGATGAAACATACATATTCCAGACCTTGCTCTGCAGCCTGCTGGCCTCTCTGGCAGTAATCATTCACTTAATTGCAGGCAGATACGTCTCGCTGAACCGGCAAAACTTCAGCCCGCTTTCCGTATCACTGCTGATCACCTGCGCCCTGTTCGTTACAGGAATGGGGATGTGGAGCAATTATCTGAACGAATTGCTGGGCGTTTCCATGTCTCCCCAGTTGCAACAGGCTTTTGAGATGCTGATGCAACATCCGCTCGGAATCATTTCCACCGTTATTATGGCTCCTGTTGTAGAAGAACTGTTGTTCCGAGGTGCCATCGAAGGACATCTGCTCAGAATCTGGAAGAAACCGGCCTATGCCATCATCGTATCTTCTTTGCTGTTTGGACTGGTACACGGCAATCTTGTCCAGGCTCCTTTTGCTTTTCTCCTCGGACTTGCACTCGGATGGATCTACTATCATACGGGAAGTCTGCTCCCCAGTATCCTGATGCACTTTATCAACAACCTGACAGCTACCCTGACCTATCATCTTTCCGGAGATCCCGACACGACTTTAACCGAAACCTTCGGGGCTACAGGAGCGCTCTGTATAGCTTTGGGAGGCATCGTACTGACAATTCTCTGCGTCTGGATCATCCGCAGCAGACTGATCACCCAACCTGCAGTCTGGGTTTCTACGACTCCAACCTCTGACAACACAATCTAAAAATCTTTCTTATGAAACATATCAAATTATTGGGCATCCTTACCATTCTGATTATCATCACAGAGTTCGTCCTTTCCATACCTTCGGGCATGGAGAGTTTTCAGGAAGGCATGGAAGCCGGAATGCAAGAAGCCACAGCCTGCAAGAATAACGCCCAGACACCCCTGCCACATCCGATAAAGGTTACTGTGCAGGTCAGTCCCGTAAACGCACCGCTGCAGACAGTAACACTGAACTGCGGACAGAACCGGACCACGCAGGCTGTATATGCAACGGACAGTATTACCTGTAACATCAGTGAACCAGCTTCGCACGCCATACTGACTATCATCAGTATCATTACATTATTCCCTGTCCTCTACGGAGTATACAGCCTGATCCGTCTGCTTATCTGCGTTTCACGAAAAGAAGTTTTCTCCCGAAGAAACTGCTGGTGGCTTCGTTGGTTCACTTACAGTACAGCACTCTTTTCCCTGCTCATTACTCTTTCTGAATGGGTATTGGAAAGAGCAGCCCTCCAACAAATACAGCTGCCCGGGTATGAAATTACCGGAATCGACAAAACTTATGTCGAATGGTCCAGCCTTTTTGTTATGATGCTCCTGACTGAGATTTTCGCTGCCGGCGTAAAACTGCAGGAAGAACAAGATTTAACCATTTAGCCACAAAGCCTATGCCTATTATCGTAAATTTAGATGTCATGATGGCAAAGCGGAAGATCTCGCTGGGCGAGCTGGCCGAACGAATAGACCTGACCCCCGCAAACCTTTCCATACTGAAAACAGGAAAGGCCAAAGCCATCCGCTTTTCCACCCTGGAAGCAATTTGCAGGGAATTAGAATGTCAGCCGGGAGATCTGCTGGAATACCGTCCTGATTCTTCATTGTAATCAAAGAAAAAAGATACAAAATGTCACATTCATAACTGATTATCCATTTATTGTCCGTATCTTTGCAACGAATTAGATAGTAAAACTGAATGAAGACATTTGAAGAATTAGGCGTTTCCCCGGAAATACGGAAAGCGATCGAAGAAATGGGATATGAGAATCCCATGCCTGTACAAGAAGAAGTAATACCGTATCTGTTGGGAAATGGCAATGATGTTGTGGCTCTGGCACAAACCGGAACCGGAAAAACAGCCGCATTTGGTCTGCCGCTGATACAAAAAATTGATGTAAGCCGTCGTGTTCCACAAGCTTTGATCCTCTGCCCTACCAGAGAATTGTGTCTGCAAATCGCAGGCGATCTGACTGATTATTCCAAATACATTACCGACCTGAAGATTTTGCCTGTCTATGGTGGTTCATCCATTGAAAGCCAGATTAAAAGTCTGAAAGCCGGAGTACATATCATCGTAGCAACTCCCGGACGTCTCATCGACCTCATGGAACGGAAAGTGGCCCGTCTGGACACTGTAGCCGACGTCGTTATGGATGAAGCCGACGAAATGTTGAACATGGGATTCACAGACAGCATCAACGCTATTCTGGAAAAGGTTCCTGAAGAACGGAACACCCTGATGTTCTCAGCAACCATGAGCCCTGAAATAGCCCGGATTGCAAAGACTTATCTCCATGATGCCAAGGAGATTACAATCGGTACCAAAAACGAAGGAAGCAAAAATGTTCACCACATTGCCTACACCGTTCATGCCAAAGACAAATATCTGGCATTGAAACGTGTGGTTGACTTCTACCCACAGATCTATGGTATCATCTTCTGCCGTACCCGAAAAGAAACGCAGGAAATAGCTGACAAACTGATCCAGGATGGCTACAACGCCGATTCTCTTCACGGAGAATTAAGTCAGGCACAACGGGATCTGGTCATGCAGAAATTCCGCCAACGTCATTTACAGTTATTGGTAGCGACTGATGTAGCAGCCCGCGGTCTTGATGTAAATGACTTGACTCATGTCATCAACTATGGACTGCCGGATGATACGGAAAGCTATACTCACCGTAGCGGACGTACCGGAAGAGCCGGTAAAACCGGTGTATCCATCGCCATCATCAACCTGAGAGAAAAAGGTAAAATGCGCGAGATCGAACGGATCATCAAAAAGAAATTTGATATCGGTACCCTGCCAACCGGTAAGGAAATCTGCGAACAGCAATTGATCAAGTTGATCGACGATATAGAAAAAGTCAAAGTAGACGAAGAAGAAATCGAAACATTCTTGCCCGGAATTTACCGCAAACTGGAATGGCTCAGCAAGGAAGACCTGATTAAACGCGTGGTTTCCATGGAGTTCAACCGTTTCCTTGACTATTATAAAAATGCTGCGGAAATTGAGCAACCGAAAGGCAACGAAAAAAGAGAAAGCCAAAAGGAACGGAAGGATCATGGAAGTGATCGCGAAAAGACCAGCCGTAAAGCCGAGAAAGGTTATACACGTCTGTTCCTTAATTTGGGTAAAACGGATGGTTTCTATGCCAATCAGATTATTGAGCTGATCAACCGGAACCTGAAAAAGGAACGTATCGAAATCGGACGAATTGATCTGATGCAGAACTTCTCTTTCTTTGAAATTGCAGAAGCACAGGCTCCCATGGTCATCAAGGCCCTGAACAAGACAACAGCCAATGGCCGCAGAGTGATCGTTGAAGTTGCCGGAGAAAACAACGGCAAAAGTGACAAGAGCGGAAAGAAGCAGAAGAATGCTACTGCCAAACCGGCTGAAAAGAAAGGCAAAAAAGGAAGTAAGGCAGACAAAGGCACGGCCGGAACCAGACCCAGTCGGGAAGAACGTGGCTACACATCTCCACGGGGACCGAAGAAAAAAGACGACTGGAAACAGTTCTTCGTTCACGATGATCGTCCATTGAAAGGAGAAGAACCGGACTTCATGGCTGAGCAATGGGCCAAACCGATGAAACGGAAAAAGTAACCGTTTAAACGGTATTTACACCTTATATAATAAATAGCGGCGTACCTTCCAGAAGAGATACGCCGCTATCTGTTTATGGGTAAAACATTCAATCCAACAAGATCAATTGCAGCTTTTCAGTTCCGATACGGGCCTTCAGCCATTGCTCCATTTTATTTTTTTCTGTATGGGAGGGCTTTTTGCCACAACCGACAATGGCAAAAGTCAGCGTATCTGTACGGGCACTGTCCACATTCAACTGAAGACTTTTTGATAAGGAAATGGTCCTGACCTCAGGAAACAAGACTTTCATTTCCTGCCCCATCCGGGCATCTACCTGACCAGAACCACTGAAAGCAGCCAATACATTATGCAAAGAATCCAGCTCTTCTCGCTGTGCCAGTAGCCGGCTCTCTGTATTCTTGTAGAAATCTTCCATCACCAGCGTCCGAATATTGCTGATATCCATCGTTCCATTTTGATTCATACCCTGAAAGACGACGAGTTTCGTATCATGCAGTTTATAACGATCCATCTTCGAACGTACCAGAGCCAACTGATCTTCCGGTATTTCCTTACCTAACAGAACGACCTTAATTTCTCGTTTCTCAAAAGAAATTTCACGGCTCAAGACCTGTGTTTCCGGGAATTGCAGTTCTGTGGAAATAAAGCTATTCGCCGCACTTTGATAGAAGGTTTCCTTCACAATCCCATACGTCAGATACACAGCCGGACACATGGTGAGTACGGCAATGGCAACAATATACCGTTTTACAAGCTTCTCGCGTGCTTTGTCCACAAACTGCTTCCGCTGGAATCTCATCACACGTACTCCGATAAACGTAGCCAGACTGATGAATACAGAATTGATGAAATATAAATAAAAAGCTCCGAGGAAATACAGCCAGTTACCCGTTGCCAGTCCAAAGCCGGCCGTACAAAGTGGCGGCATCAAGGCGGTAGCAATGGCTACTCCGGGAATCACATTTCCTTTTTCCTTCGTTGACAAAGCTACAATACCTGCCAGACCACCCACCAGCGCAATAAAAACATCGTAAATGGTCGGCGAAGTACGGGCCAGCAATTCTGACTGAACTTCATCGAGCGGAGTAAACAGAAAATAAAGCGTCGCGGTCATCACACTGAACAACGTAGCGACCAGAAAACTTTTCAGTGAACGCTTCATCAGTTCAAAATCATTCAACCCCACAGACAGGCCCACCCCCATAATCGGCCCCATCAGCGGAGAAATCAGCATGGCACCGATAATCACGGCCGTAGAATTGACGTTCAGTCCCAGAGACGCTATGAATATCGCGAATATCAGAATCCACAGATTCGCTCCCTTAAATTCCACTCCGTTACGGATCGATTCTACGGTTTCCCGCTCTTCCGCCTCGGTGCGGTTTAACTCCAGATAATTCTTAAAGAAAGTACGGATCAGATACTTTCTGTGGTTGCCTACTTCCATAGTATTATTGATTGATTATTTAATAAAACGATTGATCACCGGAATACTCTTCAAGGGCAGATCCTTTTTCACGATATAAGCGACAAAGACCAGCAGCAATACCGTACGGAAGGCCAGACGGGCTATAACATTCGAAACAGTTACTTCCTGTCCGACAATAAACAGTGCAGCAGCCAGAACCAGATAAACAGCCATATCCTTCAAAGGATATTTCACCGGATACTTCTTTTGACCGATAAAATAAGACAAAAGTGTTATCAAACCATATCCGGCTACCGAAGCCCACGCGGAAGCTACATATCCGTATGTCGGGACCAGCCAGATATTCAAAGCCAGGATCACTCCACAACCGATCAGAGAAAAGTAAGCTCCCCATTGTGTCTCATCCGTCAGCTTATACCAGAAGGAAAGATTGAAATAGATACCTTTAAAAATCTCAGCTCCCATCACAATGGCCACTACGCTCAGTCCTTCCCAGTAATCGGAAGCTACCATATAGCGCAACAAGTCCATATAAAACATCACAGCCAGAAATGCAAGCATGGAAAAGATAAAGAAATACTTCATCGCTGCCGCATACGTACCACGGTCATCACTGTTCCGGCTCTTGCCGAACACAAAAGGTTCATAGGCGTAACGGAAAGCCTGTGTAAACATTGCCATCACCATTGCTACCTTACTCGTTGCGCTATAAATACCCAGTTGCACCAGTCCTTCCTGGCGGTCCTCAAACAGGAAAGGATAAATCATCTTGTCCACAGTCTGGTTCAGAATACCGACCAGTCCGAATATCAGGATAGGAAACGAATAGTTAACCATACGCTTCAGCAACGCCTTATCCGGTCTCCACACCAGTCCTCTCAGTTCAGGAATAAAGAAGAACATCTGCACGGATGTCATTATCAGATTAGCTACAAAGATATACCCTACCAGATATTCAGGATCATAAAACCATGAAACCAGTGAGTGGGCATGTACGTCCAGCCAGGGACAAAGCAAAAGGAAGAACAGATTCAGCAGAATCAGCCCTACGATATTGAACAGTTTGATTGCAGCAAACTTAATGGGACGTTTCTGATAACGCAGATAAGCAAACGGAATACATTGGAACGAATCAAGTGCCACTACCAGTACCATCATGGCAATATAGTCCGGATGATCCGGATAACCCAACAGAGACGAAATTGGATCCAGAAACAGGAAACACAACACCACGAAAATCAGGGAAAGTCCGCCAACAAAGATCAAAGAGTTAGCATACACCTTTTTCGGATCTTCCGTTGTCTTATTGGCAAAACGGAAAAAACCGGTTTCCATACCAAAAGTCAGGAAAACCAGAATCAATGCCGTATAAGCATATACATTCGATACGATTCCATATTTACCGGATGATGCCGCCAGCACTTCCGTGTAAAGCGGAGTCAAAAGATAGTTCAGGAAACGTCCCACAATACTGCTCAATCCGTAGATGGCAGTGTCCTTAGCCAAAGATTTCAGTCCAGCCATATTTCAAAATCCAACTTCGAACAGGCCGGATATGCATTTCCGGCCCGCCACAAGCCCGGCACCGCCATGTGCCCGGCTTAATCAAACAATGTTTTATTACTACTATAAAGGCTTCTACCCAAATGTTTATAAGCCAGTTCCGTCACCTCTCTTCCCCGAGGTGTACGCTTCAGGAATCCTTCCTTGATCAAGAAAGGTTCATATACTTCTTCCAGTGTTCCCGGATCTTCCCCCAATGCCGTAGCAATGGTAGTCAGTCCCACAGGCCCGCCTTTGAACTTGTCTATAATGGTACAGAGCAGCTTGTTATCAATCTGATCCAAGCCATACCGGTCTATATTCAGTGCTTCCAGTGCATAACGGGCAATCTCCACATCAATCCGGCCGCTTCCCTTCACCTGTGCAAAGTCACGTACCCGCCGTAACAAAGCATTCGCAATACGGGGCGTTCCACGGCTGCGTGAAGCAATTTCTCCGGCTGCATCTACATCGCAGGGTACACCTAAAATACCAGCCGAACGCAGAATAATTCGCGAAAGTATCGTATCATCGTAATATTCCAGATGGAGATTAATACCAAAACGAGCACGGAGAGGAGCTGTCAGCAACCCGCTTCGGGTGGTCGCTCCTACCAGTGTAAACGGATTCAGGTCCAGCTGAATGCTTCGGGCTGAAGGTCCTTTATCAATCATGATGTCGATACGGTAGTCTTCCATTGCCGAATAAAGATATTCTTCCACTACAGGACTCAACCGGTGAATTTCATCAATAAACAGTACATCGTTCGGTTCCAGACTGGTCAGCACACCTGCCAAATCTCCCGGCTTGTCAAGTACCGGACCGGAAGTAACCTTAAATCCTACTCCCAGTTCATTGGCAATGATGTTACTCAAGGTTGTTTTTCCCAGTCCGGGAGGGCCGTGCAACAGCACGTGATCCAAAGCTTCGGCACGCAAACGGGCTGCCTTGACAAAGATGCGCAAGTTGTCTACAACCTTGTCCTGCCCGCTGAAGTCCTCAAACTGCAACGGACGAAGCGCATTCTCAAAGTCCCGTTCCTTACCGGTCGGTTTATAGTCACGTATATCAAATTGTTCTTCCATGATTCTTTCGATAATTACGCAAAAGTACGAAAAAAAAGTTACCTTTGTCCAGATGTAGTAACTAACTTTTTTGATTATGGAGCCATATACGACAACCCACCTTGTGTTTTTCTCCCCCACTCATACTTCTGCGAAGATAGCTCGTGCCGTCGGCGAAGGCATCGGTATGGGACGGCGGATAGAAACCGACCTCACCCTGGATGAGGAAACTTCCCCCATTCTGATCAATGATGCCCTGACTGTCATAGCAGTTCCGGTTTACGGAGGACGAGTAGCTCCCATTGCCTTACAACGATTGAAACGTCTGAAAGGACATAATGCACCGGTCATTCTGTTGACCATCTACGGGAACCGCGACTACGAAGATGCCCTGGTTGAGCTGCGTGACACAGCTGTTGAACTGGGATTTACCCCACTGTCGGCCGGAGCATTCATCGGAGAACACAGTTACAGCCGTCCGAATATGCCGGTAGCAGCCGGACGTCCTGATGCCGACGATTTGCAGAAAGCAGAACAGTTCGGACGTGAAAGTCTGAGAAAGCTGCAGGAAAGTACATTCCCTCTGCCATCATTCTTTATCAAAGGGAATGTTCCCTACAAACCTCTTCCTGCAGGCAACAATGCCACACCTGTATGCAATGACCTCTGCTATGCCTGCGGAAACTGCATCGAAGTCTGCCCTACCCACGCCATTCACCTGAGCGCAGACGGAAGTCAGATTGAGACCATTGCCGAACGCTGCATCCGTTGCTGTGCCTGCGTCAAGGAATGTCCCACCGGCGCACGTATCTTCGATTCACCCTTCACGGCCATTCTGCACGAAAAATTCAGTGCACGCCGGGAACCGGAAACTTTTTTATAAACAGATCATGACAATCCACAAAGACAAAAGAGTATTGGTAGGCATGAGTGGCGGAATAGACAGTTCTGCCGTATGCATCATGCTGCAGGAACAAGGATATGAAGTAGTCGGAGTCACCATGCGCACCTGGGACGTGCCGTCCCATTTCAGCACACCCGGTCAGGAACAGCCGGACGAAGTGCTCGAAGCACAGACTCTTGCTGCCCGACTGGGAATTGAGCACCACGTTGCCGACGTACGCGAAGAGTTCCGTCAGGTAATTGTGAAATACTTCATCGACGAATACATGAGAGGACGGACCCCCAACCCTTGCGTAATGTGTAACCCACTGTTCAAGGAACGTATCCTCTGCGAATGGGCCGATCGTACGGACTGCGCCTGGATTGCCACAGGCCACTACTGCCAGCTTGAAGACCGTAATGGCTACCGTTATATTCTGACCGGTGACGACCCCACCAAAGACCAGTCATATTTCCTCTGGAAGTTGCCGCAGGAAATTCTGCGCCGTATGATCTTCCCCTTAGGCGGAATGACCAAACAAGAGGTACGGGCTTACCTGGCAGAGAAAGGATTTGAGGCCAAAGCCCGCGGAGGTGAAAGTATGGAGATCTGCTTTATCGACAAAGATTACCGCGACTTTCTCCGGGAGCATTGTCCGGACATTGACGAACGCATCGGCCCGGGATGGTTTGTTGACAGCAAGGGACTCAAACTGGGACAGCACAAAGGATTCGCCTATTACACCATCGGACAACGGCGGGGACTGGACATTGCACTGGGCAAACCTGCTTACGTACTCAAGATCAATCCGGCCAAGAATACAGTGATGCTGGGTGACGCAGAACAGCTGAATGCTGAGTATATGCTCGTAGAGGATGTCAACGTAGCCAATCTGGAAGAGTTGCTCACCTGCCCCAGTCTCTCTGCTCGCATCCGTTACCGCAGCCGGGCCATTCCCTGTCGTGTCATTACGCTTGACGACAATCGTCTGCTGGTGAAGTTCGAAGGACCGGCTTCAGCCATCACCCCCGGCCAGTCAGCAGTTTTCTATGACGGCAATCGCGTACTGGGCGGAGGCTTTATTGCTTTCCAGCAGGCAATCCGTAAAATAGCGGCAGAGAATCAGGAACGTTTCAGCAAATAATCCGGATTCCCTCTTTAGCGGCTGGGAAAAAGAAAGACTACTTGCTCAATTCACGTGAACGTTCGCCCAGGTAACCGCCATGATGACGCTTACTATATTCCTCAATAGTGAAGCCTGTACGCCGCATGGTCTCAACGACCAGAATGTCTCCGATAACCGTCATCACCGTAGTGGAGGTAGTCGGTGTCATACCCAGCAGGCAAACTTCATCAGGATGACCGGTTGCCAGGCAAATATCTGCTGCCTGTGCCAGCGGACTGTCAGGATTTCCCGTAATGACAATCTTCTTCATATCCGGATTCAGTTTTCGGGCCAGTTCCGTCAATTCTACAATCTCACGGGTCTTTCCCGAATTGGAAATCAGCAGCATCAGATCATTTTCCTGCAGAATTCCCAGGTCACCATGCTGTGCCTCGCTAGGATGCAGAAACACAGCCGGGATGCCGGTTGAACAGAATGTAGTGGCAATGTTCATGGCAATCTGTCCTGCCTTTCCCATGCCGCTGGTCACCAGCTTACCTTTCTTTTCATGTACCTGCTCCACAATCAGAGCCACGGCTTTCTCATACGCATCCGTCACCGGAATGTTCAATACAGCCTGGGCTTCGCGCTTCAGCAATTCATTAATAGATGAAATCATATCAGGTTGTTTTTTAGTGAATATTCATTTCAGCAAGGCAGTCAGTTCCTCAAAGGTATTGGCTACCTGATAAAAGTTGTTCAGCGGACGGTGGGCAAAGTTCGCAGCTTCCAGTCCGCTCAGGAAATCCAGCAGCCCGTTCCAGAATCCTTCCACATTATAGAAGATGACTTGTTTGGAATGATAGCCGATAGTTGCCCCTGCCATCACATGGAACACCTCGTCGAGTGTCCCCACTCCTCCCGGCAAAGCCACCATCACATCCGCTTCCTGAAGCATGATATCCTTACGGTCACTCAGATTTACGGTATGGAACGTCACATCAAGCAGGTTGCTCACCCGCCCCCGTTCTTCAAGTTTGTCGGGCACCACACCCATGATCATAGCCCCATGCTCCTTGGCTGCACGGGCCACTTCTTCCATCAGTCCGGTGTCCGATCCTCCGTACACCAGCCATTTCCGGTTCTGCCCCATCCAGGCTCCCAGTTCACGCGCTTTTTCCACATAAACCGGAGCAATATGGTCCGAAGCAGAACAAAATATAGCTATCTTATCCATATCTTCACCTCTTCTAAAGCGATTCTGTTTTGCAAATATCTGCATTTTACGTTGAATAGCAATAAGTATTTATGTAATTTTGCCGCCGGAAACCGTTTATCATGCAAAAGATCATGTCATATAGTACTTTTACCTTGCCTAACGGACTTCGTGTCATTCATGCACCCAGCCCGACAAATGTTGCTTACTGCGGTTATGCCGTTGATGCCGGCACACGCGATGAACAGCCGCACGAGCAAGGTATGGCCCACTTTGTGGAACACCTTATCTTCAAGGGAACCCATAAGCGGAAGGCCTGGCATATCCTGAACCGCATGGAAAATGTAGGAGGCGATCTGAACGCCTACACCAACAAGGAAGAGACTGTAGTCTACAGTGCTTTTCTGAAAGAACATTTCTCACGCGCAGCAGAATTGCTGACGGACATCGTATTTCACAGCACCTACCCCCAACAGGAAATAGACAAGGAAGTGGAAGTCATCATCGATGAAATCCAAAGCTATGAAGACAGTCCGGCTGAACTGATCTTTGACGACTTTGAAGAACTGATTTTTCCCAACCATCCCCTGGGCAGAAACATTCTGGGAAAGCCAGACCTGCTCCGGAACTTCACCAGCCAGGATGCCCTGAATTTTACAAGAAGATATTACCGTTCCACCAACATGGTATTCTTTATTCTGGGAGATATTGACTTCCGCAAGGCTTTGCGTACGCTGGAGAAAGTCACAGCTGATATTCCCTGTTCGGCTGTCGAAGGCTATCACCGCCAGTCTCCGCTGCCTTATCGTCCGCAGCACCTCACGACACACAAGGATACCCATCAGGCACACGTCATGATCGGGGGCCGCGGCTATCATGCCTACGATGAACGACGTACCGGTCTTTATCTGTTGAACAACATTCTGGGAGGGCCCGGAATGAACAGCCGCCTCAACGTATCCCTGCGCGAACGCCGGGGGCTGGTGTATAATGTAGAATCGAATCTTACTTCCTATACCGACACCGGAACGTTCTGTATCTACTTCGGCTGCGATCCGGAAGACGTCGACTCATGTATCAGTCTGGTGCGGAAAGAGTTGAAACAACTGCGTGACCGTGCACTGACCACCGCCCAGCTTCATGCTGCAAAGAAGCAGATCATCGGGCAAATCGGAGTGGCAAGTGACAATTTTGAGAACAATGCCCTCGACATGGGCAAATGCTTTCTTCACTACGGCAAATACGACAGCCGGGAAGAAGTGTACCGCCGCATCGAAGAACTTACCGCTTCCCAACTGCTGGAGATTGCCAATGAAGTACTGACAGAAGAATACCTGTCCCAATTGATCTATCAGTAATTTTTTCGACTGAATAGTTACGAATATCCATCGGATAAGCATACATTTCCTCTCCATAGTACAAATAGACAAGAAATCCCGTTTCTGCAATATTTGTCAATTCGCTACATTTACCCTTAGCGAAAAGAAAAATATTGCCTTTATCATACTCCTTCAAAAGTATGTTTTATAGCAATAAGACAGGATTTTTTACGATTTGACAAAGGCTTAGTTTGACTATTCGCTACTTTTAACGAAAAATTAACACGCCATGGAAAGAATCTTTTTCACTATGGAGACATTCTCCGGCGTCAGCAGCCTGATACTGGCTCTTTTCCTTCACTTCTCGGAAGTGCCGAAAGGAGAAATGTGCAGGCGCAACAAACACAGCCGGATTTATGTGGAAGCCGCCTACATTCTGGTCGGCCTCGCATCACTGGGCATCGCATTCTCCACGGAAAGTTATCATGAAACCTTGAAAGCTTTCTTTATCCAAAGCCTGGCACCCATACAAACCCTGTTATTCCTCTGGTCTATCACCTATCCTATATATATAGGACACAAACTGGAAGGATTCATGCGGCGGCAGTTGATCTATACATTTCTGCTGGCGGCCGCAAATCTGATATACTATTTCGGCCTGGACGGACAGACGGGTACTCTTCTCTACTATGTCCTCATGGCCTGCTATGCCCTCCTGCTGATCCTCTATATACGCGTCTATCTCCGTATTGCCAGACGCTGGACACAGGTACATCCCGAGCGTGCGCCTTATCTGCAAAAGCGCATCCATCCTCTGTGTATCGGCCTGTGCATCATGTTCGGACTGTCTGTTGTTGTAAACATTTACCCATACTTCATCAGCCAGCTGATATTCACAGGAATTTACACAATTTTCTACATAGTTTTTGCCCTGCAGTTCCATAACTATGGCATATACATCGCCAATTATCCCCTGATCGAAGAAAATGAAACACCGGATCAGACTCCGGCCTCACCAACCATAACGCTAACCATAGATAACACAACGGTCATGAAAAAAACCAACGAATTGAACTACGAGAAAATAGAAGAGAAAATTAAAGAATGGACTTCCGGAAAAGGTTATCTCCATTCCGGACTTACCATTCAGGAAATGAGTAAGGAAATAGGTATCAACCGCACATACCTCTCTAATTTCATCAATGATACCTATCAGACAAACTTCAACGGGTGGGTTAACGGCTTAAGAATCGAAGAAGCCAAAGAGCGGATGATCAACAATCCGGACATAAGCCTGGCCGAAGTCGCTGAACAAGTAGGGTTCGCCGATCTTGCCCACTTCAGCAAACAGTTCAAAGCAAAGGAGGGACAACCCCCTTCTACATGGCGGAAGGAAATCCGGAAGGCCGTTGTATGAATTTCCATCCCCTGTTAACCGGTAAATAAAGGGGGCAAAATGATCAATACCTGATTTTACCCCCTAAGATGTCAGATACTATCCCCTCGTTCTCAGAACTTTGTCGTAATATTGCAGTGTGATGATTCACCAAGATCATCTGCATTAATTATTTAAAAATGAAAATTATGAGAACTGAGAGTTTTACCCGCGACCTGATAAATGTACAAAACGACCTGCTGCGCTTTGCCTATAAGTTAACAGCCAACCACGAAGATGCCAACGACCTTCTTCAGGAAACTTCCCTGAAAGCGCTGGACAACGAAGAAAAATATGCAGCAGAAACCAATTTCAAAGGATGGATGTACACCATCATGCGCAACCTTTTTATCAACAATTACCGCAAGGCTGTACGCGACCAGACCTACGTGGACCAGACCGACAACCTGTTCTATCTGAATCAAAGCATTGATCTGGCTGACGAAAGCACTGAAAGCAGCCATGATCTGAAAGAAATCCGTCGGGTAGTGAACGCTCTGCCCAAGGAATACCGCATCCCGTTCGCCATGTATGTTTCCGGATTCAAGTACCGCGAGATTGCTGACAAACTGGGACTCCCTCTGGGAACCGTCAAAAGCCGCATTTACTTTACCCGTCAGAAACTCCAGCAGGAACTGAAAGATTTCCGCTGATCCTGCCGTCCTGTTCCGGACTCTCTGCTAACGGTAACTCTTGTTTCACCCCATAAACCATGCTCATCCCGAGCATGTCTTCCAGTCTTCCCGCCCCGTATGTCTCACCGAGACCTGCCAGGCGGGAAGACTTTTTCTTTTCATCCCCCAGATGTTCCCTTTTCAACCTTCCGGAAACGTGCGGTCAACCCGGCTGAAACGTGCAGTCGTTGAGGCCGAATCGTGCGGTCGTTGCGGCCCAATCGTTATACTCGATGAAGGCTAATCGTCCAGTCGATTTTTCCGGTCAGTCCAAAAAGTACTTTTGCATCATTCAAACCATTTATTTCAATCAAAAAAGCCCTTCGGGATTTTAAAAAAACGCTTCGACGTTTTACAACATTGAATTCGGGCTTTTAAGGTAAATGACGAAACGTTTTTTAAAGAAAAACACATCCCGCTGAAACGGGGAGGGTGGAATGAAGAGCAGATGACATTTTTAAAAGAAAACGCAAAGAATTGTGTTAAATCATTGTTGTTTTGTCGATTTGTACGTGTAATTACACGTTTTGACAAGGAAAAAGAAGTGTTTCGGCCTAAATTTGCCATCGTTAACGAAAGAAAAACATCGTGTAGAAAACTTGAATAACCTATATAAAACTCGAACAACCTATAAAAAAACAAAAAGAAGAAAGGAGCTTGAAGAACCAAAGAACAAACCTTAAAACAAACTTGAAACTTGAATTTACAAAGATAAAAAACTTATAGTAATAAATAGTATTCTACTTAATTTTTTAACTTATTAAAACTTGAATCTATGAGAAAATGGACTTATCTCGTAGCTGTCCTGCTGATGGCAGGTACATCTACTTCGTTGCTCACTAGCTGTATTGACAACGATGAACCGGCGGGTATCACTGACCTTCGTGGCGCAAAAGCGGAATTATTGCGTGCAAAGGCTGCTGTAGAACAAGCTGAAGCAGCTATCAAGACTGCACAGGTTAAATGGTATGAAGCAGAAGCTGAAATCAAAAATCAGGAAGCAGAACAGGCAAAACTGAAAACTTCTTGGCTGGAAGCACAGTATCAGGCACAAAAAGATTCAATCCAAGCTGAAACTCAAAAGTATGTAGAACAACAGAACAAGCTTTATATTGAAGCTCTTCAAGCAAGCGCTGAGGCTAACGCTGAATATCAAAAAGCACTAGCAGCTATCGAGGCCGCATTAGTGGGAGTTAAAGAATCTGCCTATGCTGAAAGATTAATGGGTCTGTTAAGTGATGAACCATTTACTTATGAGTATCAGATTTTTAATACGGAATCAAAAGAATGGGAAACAAAAACAATTGAGGTCAAAGGTATAAAGGGTATTATTACCGCTCTCAATAATGCACAGTCTGAACTGGCAGAATTGCGTCAGGCTGAAAGCAACATGAAGTTTAGCTTCAGCAAAGAAGCCAAGATTGCTGCCGTACAGTCTCAGATCAATATTGAGAAGGGTAAACTGGAAGGTTTGAAAGAAAATCTGGCAGATTTGAAAACCATTCAGGGTGTAGCTTTGTCTGACTGGCAGACCAAATATGAAGGTTACGAAACAAGCAAGAAAGATATTGAAGGACAAAAGAAACAATTAGAGGTACAGAAAGAAGAAGCTCTAGCTGGTGTTCAAGGCAGACTAGATAGCCTGGAAGCAGCCAATGAAATTGAAAAAGTTGTTGCATTCTCTATTCCTGATGAAATTGCAATGGACATCTTCAATATGCATTTAATGAGTGGTAACCAAGACGGAAATAAAGACAAGAGTGTTAATGCATGGGCTGTTGCAGGACCAAATGCTGATGTCTATACCTTCCCCAACAAAATTGAATTAAAACTCAATTTGGCTGAAAAAGATGCATTCTTAGTTGGTTACTCGTTAAGCGTTGGAGAAACGACTCAAACAATAGACGGACTTGTACCTAAACTTGAAGAAGAGCTGATGACCGAAGCTGAGATTAATGCCAATAAAGCTATTGTATCAGCAAATCAGGCAACAGCAGACAGATACATCAAGGCTGATGGTACTGGTGTATACGACAAGGCTGTACAAGCTTGGCAGAAGGCCATGACAGATTTCCATAATGAATTGAATGTCCTGATTGATCCTGCAGACAACAAGCGTGAGCGCATTATTGATGCATTCGCAACTTATAACAAAGAAATCGTAGCTGCAAACGGCGATGCAACAAAAGAAAAGGCAGCAGCAGATAAATTCAAAAAAGCATTGAATACCTATGTTGCTGAAAGAACCAAACTTGATGGTTGGTTACCGATAGATGGTCAGGATACCTTTGATGCAACTAAAGATGCGGACTTTGCGGCATGGTGTAGCATATCAGGAGTAGATGCAGATACAAAACGATTTGGAGCAGAAGTGAAAGTTGACATGAATGCTTCTGATTTAAAAGATGGCGGTCTTTGGAAAGCATATAAAGAAGCAGCTGCCGAAATCGGATATAATACTGTAGTAGATCCGAATCCTTCTCAAAATATGAGTGCAAGAGATCTGACCTATATTGAATATACTTATGCTCAATATAAAGCAGATAGAGAAGTAAATGAAAATGCTGAATCAGGTGATGTAATGATAGTTATGCCTAATTTGAAAGGCTGTACCAAGACTGCTTTCGAAGCTAAATATCTGGCAGAAACTATTCAGAAAGACATCGATAATCAGGATGCATGGCAGGCTTTGAACAAAGAAATCACTGCTATCTATGATGCTTACATGGCTGACAAGGCTAAATCTGACAAGGTAGAAGGTGAAATTTTGGCTGAAAAGAATAAGATCAGTGCAGAATGGGATGGTAAACTTGTGGCTCTGGATCAGAAGCTTGGTGGCTTGGATGCTATCATGACTAAGATTAATAATGTATTGAAGACTGTAGATGAAAGCCAGAAGGATCAAAAATACGAAGAGGTTATTGACTGGATCAACAAACAGATCGCTTATCTGGAAGGTGGAAAAGTTTCAACCAACGAAAATGGTGGAACTTGGGTTTCTGATCCTATCTTTGACATCAATACAAGCGTAAAAGAAGGAGAAAACACAATCATGGGAATTCCTGCACAAGAAGCACTCATCAAATCTTATGAAAGTCTGAAAGCTGCTATCGAAAGCGGTGAGTACAAACTGGAAGAAGAGACTGCAATGGAAAACATCGCTGCCCGTATTAAAGCTCAGGATAGCATCGTCAAAGGATGGGAAGCTATTCTTGCAGCTGCTAACAAGACCAAGGATCAGCTGATGGCTGCCTTGACCGGAGAAAGCGGTGGTACTGAAGTCCCTGAAACTCCGGAAGAAGGTGGTGAAGAAACTCCTGCCGAATAATAATGAACGTTTAAACTTAGAAGTATGATTAAAAAACTATGCATATTACTTCTGTCTGTAGCATCTGTTGCGCCAATCACGGCGCAACAGTACAGCAGCAGTGATGCGTCGTTTGCACCCAAGAAAGGTCAGTGGCAGGTATCAGCTGTGATAGGCAATAACCAAATGTTCGATCAGAGCATGAATTACTTGTTACCCAATTACTGGAGTCCCACTAACCAATATCCTCAAGTAGGACTTGGAGGTTACGGACAACAGTCAAGTGATCCGGGCGTGTATCTTAACTTGGGAAATCTGAATAGTAATAGCTTAGTCAACTTGATAGGTATCCAAGGCAAATACTTCCTTACAGATCGTTGGGATGTTAATTTGATGTTCAGCATGAATATCAATGCTACCCCAAAGAAGGATTACATAGATGGTGACTATACCATAGAGAATATGCCGATTATGGCATCGAAGTATATGGAAGGTCGTATCAACAATGCCTGGAACGTAGCAGTCGGTTCCAACTATTACTTCAATACCAAGAACGAACGCATCAACCTCTATGTAGGAGGTTTACTGGGATGGCAAATGGGACGTATCGAAACAACAACTCCGTACACGGGTGAAACGACCTATAACGAAGATGCTCTGTTTATCGAAGACGAGAATGACGCCAATTACAACTCTGAATATAATGTGCTGGGACCGAACCATGATGAAGACCTGACTGGCGAATCAGTTCAAATCTACACCCCTAATTCCCGCGCCGGACAAATATTCGGCTTGAAGGTAGCTGGTGTAGCAGGTATTGAATACAGTCTGTCACCGGGTCTGATCCTCGGCTTCGAAGTACAGCCGGTAGCTTATCGCTACGACCATATCCAGATCTGCCCGAAAGGTCAGGCAGCGTACAAAGTTGGTCATCACAACATCAACTTCTTCGCTACGCCGAACCTGAAGATCGGATTCCGCTTCTAACATTGAGAGAAGTCCAAATATCACGATCCACTAGTAAAGAATACCCCGTCTGTCCGTCACAGGAGACGGGGTATCTTTTCATAAATGAACTTATAAAACAGAACAACCATGAAATGGAATAACAAACTCTCTGCATCGCTGTTCCTTGCAGGAATGATGGCTGCATGCTCCAGCACTCCGAAAGACGCATACACACTGGAAGGAAAAGTCACGAATCCCAAACTGGAAGGAAGAACTGTTTATATCATCGATGCAGAGAAAGGAGAAACTCGATATGACAGTGCCCGGGTGACCAACGGAATCTTTCAGTTTACCGGAAAACAGGATGATGCAGTAGTGAGAGAATTACTGGTTCAGGAAAATGACAGCGACATGTTTCCCGTAACGTTACCTTTCGTCCTGGAAAATGGCCTGATTAAAGTGGAACTGGGAGAGCGGGTATACGTAACCAATACGGATCTGAACGAGGAAATGATGAACTTCCTGATGGAAAAAGACAAATTCCTGGATCAGGATTTCGGAAAGGATGCCACAGCAGAAAGCATACGGACAAAGTTTGCCGAGTTCATCGCACAACAGGTCATGAAGCACGGAAACTCCGTAGTGGGGAAATACATCTACAGTGTATACAAAGGCAAACTGACCGAAGAACAACAGGCTGAGTGCAGCAAGCTGGTGAAATAAGTCACTGCAAATTTGGGGAAACGCCCTGTCGGAAGAACAAAATAAATTCACTATCTTTGCGCCATTGAACGGATTATCATAAAACTACATACACGCATGAAAATTGAAGATAAACTGACGGCGTCCGTAATCAACGGCGTGAAAGAGTTGTACGGGCAGGAAGTTCCCGCCAAGATGGTACAGCTGCAAAAGACTAAAAAGGAATTTGAAGGCCACCTGACTCTCGTGGTTTTCCCGTTCCTGAAGATGTCGAAGAAGGGTCCTGAACAGACAGCACAGGAAATCGGTGAATACCTGAAACAGCATGAACCGGCCATTGCCAGCTATAACGTCATCAAGGGATTCCTGAACCTGACTATTGCTTCCGACGTGTGGGTGGAACTGCTGAACCGTATCCATGCCGATGCAGAATGGGGCATCCGCAAAGCCGATGAGAATGCGCCGTTGGTCATGATTGAATATTCTTCACCGAATACTAACAAACCGTTGCATCTGGGACACGTGCGCAACAACCTGCTGGGTAACGCACTGGCAAACATCATGGCGGCAAACGGCAACAAGGTAGTGAAGACCAACATCGTAAACGACCGTGGTATTCACATCTGCAAGTCCATGCTGGCCTGGCTGAAATACGGTAACGGTGAAACTCCGGAGTCATCAGGCAAGAAAGGTGACCACCTGATCGGAGACTATTACGTAGCATTCGACAAACATTACAAGGCAGAAGTCAAGGAACTGATGGCTAAGTTCCAGGCAGAAGGAATGAACGAAGAAGAAGCAAAGGCCAAGGCTGAAGCTGAATCTCCGCTGATGCTGGAAGCCCGGGAAATGCTCCGCAAATGGGAAGCCAACGATCCGGAAGTACGCAGCCTGTGGAAAATGATGAACGACTGGGTATATGCCGGATTTGACGAGACCTACAAAATGATGGGTGTCAGCTTCGACAAGATATACTACGAATCACAAACTTATCTGGAAGGTAAGGAAAAGGTAATGGAAGGCCTCGAAAAAGGTTTCTTCTTCCGCAAAGAAGATGGTTCCGTATGGGCTGACCTGACCGCTGAAGGTCTGGATCACAAGTTGCTGCTCCGTGCTGACGGTACTTCCGTATACATGACTCAGGATATCGGTACAGCTAAGCTTCGTTTCCAGGATTATCCGATCAACAAGATGATTTACGTAGTAGGTAACGAACAGAACTATCACTTCCAGGTTCTGTCTATCCTGCTCGACAAACTGGGATTCGAATGGGGTAAAGATCTGGTTCATTTCTCTTACGGAATGGTGGAACTGCCGGAAGGTAAGATGAAGAGCCGTGAAGGTACCGTGGTAGATGCTGACGACCTGATGGAAGCAATGATCGAAACAGCCAAAGAAACCAGCAACGAACTGGGTAAACTGGATGGCCTGACCAAGGAAGAGGCTGATGACATTGCACGTATCGTAGGTCTGGGTGCTCTGAAATATTTCATCCTGAAAGTAGATGCCCGCAAGAATATGACCTTCAACCCGAAAGAATCCATCGACTTCAACGGTAATACGGGTCCTTTCATTCAATATACTTATGCACGTATCCAGTCTATTCTTCGCAAGGCTGCAGAAGCTGGAATTACAGTACCTGCCGTTATCCCGGCCGGCATCGAGCTGAGCACGAAGGAAGAAGGACTGATCCAGATGCTGGCAGACTTCGGCAATGTAGTGAAACAGGCTGGTACGGACTACAACCCGTCAATCCTGGCTAACTATGCATACGATCTGGTGAAGGAATACAATCAGTTCTATCATGACTTCAGCATCCTGCGCGAAGAGAACGAAGCTCTCAAGGTATTCCGTCTGGCACTGAGTCAGAACGTGGGCAAGGTTGTGAAGCTGGCTATGGGCTTGCTGGGTATTGAAGTTCCGGAAAGAATGTAATGCCGAAGCAAAAGTTTTACGTGGTCTGGAAAGGGGTCACGCCAGGTATCTACACTTCATGGACGGAATGTCAACTGCAAATCAAGAATTATAAAGGGGCCCTTTATAAGTCATTTGACACCCGTGAGGAAGCAGAACAGGCGCTGGCCTCAGCCGCTCACCAGTATGTGGGAGCCGGTAAAGAGAAAGTGAAAACGGCCGTAGCACTGCCGGAAGGATTCGATCTGAACTGCCTGGCCGTAGATGCAGCATGCAGCGGAAACCCGGGACCGATGGAATATCGGGGAGTATATCTCCTGACGGGTGAAGAGATCTTTCACTTCGGACCTGTGTATGGAACCAATAATATCGGTGAATTCCTGGCCATTGTACACGGACTGGCATTGCTCAAACAGAAGAACCTGAACATGCCTATTTATTCGGACAGCCGCAATGCGCTGAACTGGGTAAAACAGAAAAAATGCAAAACGAAGCTGGAACGGAATGATCGTACAGAGGAACTTTTCAGACTGATAGAACGGGCTGAGAAGTGGCTGCACGAAAATGGATGCCCGACTCCATTACTTAAATGGGAAACAGAAAAATGGGGAGAGGTACCGGCTGACTTTGGAAGAAAATAAACATAACGGCTGCTACTGACGGAGAAATTCCGGACATGAGCAGCCGTTTATAATTAACTGGATGATAAAGCAACTGACATTATGAAGAAAAGAATAGCTTACCTGATTGCTTTTTTCGCAATGGTACTGGGGTGTTTCCTTATACAGAAACCATTGTTCATGCTGTATAACGACGCAGTAGAAAAAGGTGTTTCTCCAGCAGATTTCGGACGGGTGATCTTACATGGATTCACACTGGATGCCACTACTGCCGGGTATCTGACGGTAATCCCATGGCTTGTAGTCCTGATCAGTATCTGGTTCAGACAATTCCCGTTGCGGAAGATTCTGACAGGCTATTATGTGCTGATCAGCTTTCTGGTCATGCTGATCTTCATTGTAGACATGGCTTTATATCCGTTCTGGGGATTCAAGCTGGATGCTTCCATCTTCCTGTATATGGATTCACCGAAAAATGCACTGGCAAGCGTTTCTACGGGATTCATTATCTTACGCATCTTTATCATGCTGCTTTTATCAGCTCTGATGATGGCCGGTTTATACAAACTGACTCCTCAAAGACTGGCTGGTACTAGCCGTCGGGTGACGGGAAGTGCCGGCATGATTCTACTTGGCGGACTATTGTTTGTTGTCATCCGGGGAGGTGTAACGGAATCAACAGCCAATATCGGACAGGTATATTTCTGTAATAATGAGTTCCTGAATCATTCAGCCGTAAATCCGGCCTTCAGCCTGCTGGCTTCCGCCGGAAAGACTGAGAATTATGCGTCAGAATTCGATTTCTTCGACGAAGAGAAGCGTAAAGAGTTGTTTGAAGGACTTTATCCGACAGAAGGAGAAAATACGGTAGAACTGCTCAATACACGCCGGCCAAACATTCTGATCATTCTGGTGGAAGGTTATGGAGGGGTGTTCATTGAATCGCTTGGAGGAGTACCAGGGGTAAGTCCGAACTGGGAACGCCTGTCGAAGGAAGGAGTATTCTTCACCAACTGTTATGCCAACAGCTTCCGTACGGACAGAGGGACCATCTGTACGTTTAGCGGTTATCAGGGCTTCCCTACTCTTTCTGTCATGAAAATACCGGCAAAAAGCCGTACACTTCCTTCCATTGCAGGCAAACTGGTGAAGGAAGGATATGTTACAGACTTCCTGTACGGAGGGGATATCAACTTTACAAACATGAAAAGTTATCTGCTCGGAAGCGGATACCAGAAACTTACCGCAGATGTGGATTTTAGTCTGAAAGAACGGCAAAATCCGTGGGGAGTGAACGATGATATCACTTTTGAATACTTGTATAATGAAATCAAGAAACGGCCTCTCTCACAACGATGGCACACAGCTTTCCTGACTCTGAGCAGCCATGAGCCTTTTGAGGTACCTTATCACCGGCTGGAAGAAAAGATTCCCAATGCTTTCGCCTTTACAGACGAATGTCTCGGGAAGTTTATCGATAAATTAAAACAGTTGCCACAATGGAAAGACTTGCTGGTTATTTGTCTGCCGGATCACGGTTTCCATTATCCGGTCAGCGAGCCGAACAACACGCCGCGCATTCATCATATTCCTATGCTCTGGCTGGGAGGTGCAATCAAGCAGCCGGCTGTTGTTGACAAACTGATGAATCAGACAGATATGGCTGCTACCCTGCTGGGACAGCTGGGCATCGATCACCGGGAGTTTAACTTCAGCAGAAATGTATTGGGGAAAGAATATACTTATCCTTTTGCCTATTACACCTATAACAACGGCTTTGCTTTCCGTGACAGTACGGGAGTAACACAGGTGGACAACAATTCAGGAAAAACACTGGTGGATGAGCCTGCCCCCAGCCTGCGCCGTATGGAACTCGGTAAGGCGATCCTGCAAAGTTCATACGACGATCTGGGAGAAAGACAATAAAATCAGATTACTCTATAAACTTGATTTTCTGGGTATCACGCGGCTTGGCTGCCGGACTTTCATCCGGATAGCCGAATGCTATACAATACAAGAGCTGGTAACCTTCAGGAAAATCCAGCTTTTTCAGGTAATCAGCTGCTTCAGGTTGCGTGTTCATAAAACGGACAGGACTTCCCAGGCAACAGGAACCTACTCCCATAGACCAGGCTGAAAGAATCATGTTCTCACCCAACAGTCCGCAATCAATCTGAGACATGTCATAGGAAGTGTCATGGGCAATGAATACAACTGTAGGGGCATTGCGGAACATATTCTTGAAATTCGGATCTTTTGCTGCCTGAGGATTGGCCTTTTTATAGATTTCCGTCAGGCCATTGATATAATCAGGATTATCCACTACCCGAATAGCCCATGATTGCTTGTTCTGTCCGTTAGGAGCATTAATGCCACAATTCAGAATCGTCTGCATTGTATCACGATTAACCGGCTGTGGTTTGTATTTACGCACACTACGGCGCTCCATTATGGTCTTAATCACCGCATCAGACTGAGTCATTCCTTCGGTAACAGCTACATTCTCCTGCTGTGAAGCGGGAGAGGTACATCCTGCTGCGAGGCAAAGGCATAAACAACCTGTCATCGTCTTCAATTGTTTCATAGTTTATTGTTATTAGATAAATATTACTCTAACTCCTGACTCTCAATCATTCCTTTCTCGAAACCTTCTTCCAGACTATCCAAAGCAACTCCAGCTTTTTGCATCTGCTCCATAATACTCTTTCCACTGTTCTTAAAAACAGTAGCAGCATACTGCCCTTGCAATTTAGCCATCTCTTCCAATTCCTCCTTGGTCAAATCTTCGTAGGAATTAATTTTATCCAGCAATTTCTGGAAACGTTCGTTAGCTTCTTTCCACTGGTCGAGAGTATAATCCTTCCCTTCCTCCTGAATCTTTTCCACAAAGTCCTTTAAATCGTCCATACGGCCTTTTTGAGAATGGCAGGAGGAGAAACACATGACTGCCACTGCAAACAATGGAAATAAAATATACTTTTTCATAAGCGTTTATAATTAGTATGGTAAAGTCTCTATCTACAAAGGTAACAGGATTAGGAAAAGGAACAAAAAAAGGAGCCCCGAAAATCGGGACTCCTTCTGATTATTTAGTCTTATGTAATTCTTATAATTACAATTTCGGACCAGCAGCAACCAAAGCTTTACCTGCTTCGTTTCCAGTGAACTTAGAGAAGTTCTTGATGAAACGACCAGCCAAATCCTTAGCTTTTTCTTCCCACTGACAAGCACATTCGTAAGTGTCACGCGGATCCAGGATCTTCGGATCAACACCCGGCAATTCAGTCGGAACAACGAAGTCGAAGTAAGGAATAGTCTTAGTAGGAGCTTTTTCGATTGAACCATCCAGGATAGCATCGATAATACCACGAGTATCACGGATAGAAATACGCTTACCAGTACCGTTCCAACCAGTGTTAACCAAGTATGCCTTAGCACCAGTCATCTTCATCTTCTTAACCAGTTCTTCTGCATATTTAGTAGGATGCAAG